>Ga0209085_1002256_pt1 | contig 11028 bp, 7 predicted proteins | sample C_131016_EF_Meta_FD_187310 | JGI IMG/M metagenome (GOLD analysis project Ga0209085, IMG submission 187310) | Freshwater microbial communities from Lake Croche, Canada to study carbon cycling - C_131016_EF_MetaG (SPAdes) (version 2) | ecosystem: Environmental > Aquatic > Freshwater > Lake | place...
AAAAGGAGACCTAGTAAAAACATTATTACATGGGTATAAACCAATCGTAATGATTGGTAAAAGAGAGATCGAACATATTGTTTCAAACGACCGTATCAAAGACCAGCTCTATAAGTGTTCTTCAACAGAATACCCGGAAGTATTCGAGGACTTAGTCATTACAGGGTGTCACAGTATTTTAGTAGACCATTTTTCTTCTAATGAAGAAATGCAACATGCACTTTTTATAAATGCAGGTAGAGTATGTGTAACCGATAATAAGCTTAGACTTCCTGCATGTGCAGACGAGAGAGCATCTGTCTATGAAATCCCCGGAAAATATATGATATACCATATCGCCCTAGAAAATGAAGATTACTATATGAATTACGGGGTATATGCAAACGGGTTATTGGTCGAGACCTGTTCAAAAAGATTTCTAAAAGAACTCTCTGGAATGGAATTGATCGAATAGACCTATTTAAGAAAATGATATCATTACATATTATATTAAATGTCATACGTAGTATGTATTCCGAGTTATAAAACGATGAAAAAGATATTATCTAAGAAAAAATAATAATATTTATAAAATATATAATCGCGAATGTCTACTTCCGAATTGATCCCTACTTTGAATACTCCTCCTACTTTTAATACTCCTCCTAGTTTCAATACTCCATTTATTTATCCGCAAACTACAGGAGAATTTACAAATGTTTTATTGATCGATGATTCTGTACAAGATTCACAGATTATTTTTGATTCGGTGAATTCAAATACCTTTCCGGTGATTTATTCAAGAAATTCCAAAAAAACGGAATTAATGGAATTATTAGATTCTAAATGTAAAAGTATTGATCGAATCGGTATTCTTTTTAATTCTTTAGGAGAAACTTCCCCCTTATTTCTTGATTTAAAACCTTTGATGTTACCGGATGAAGCAGCAGCTCCATATAGCGAAAATGTAGAATTTATGATTGAACTTTTAAAGAAGTTCCAAGTAAAGAATATTGATTATTTGGCATGTAATACATTATTATATGATTCTTGGAAAACCTATTATGCGATTTTAAAAGACCAAACGGGAGTAATTGTAGGGGCATCGAATGACCGTACTGGAAATGTGAAATATGGTGGAGACTGGATAATGGAGAGCACAAATGAAGATATAGAATTGGTATATTTTACAAGGAATATTGAATATTATCAATATTTATTTGATATTTATACAGATTCTCAAGGTCTAAACTATTTATATACTATTGGGACGAGTATTGCAACGGTAACTTCTGGTAATTATAGTAATGTAAACTATAATATTTCATCATCAATTAGTGTTGGTGGTACTAATTATAGTGTTACTAGTATTGGGAATTCTGCATTTCAGAGTTGTACGGTGTTAACATCTATAACTATTCCAAATAGTGTTACTAGTATTGGGAATTCTGCATTTCAGAGTTGTACGGTGTTAACATCTATAACTATTCCAAATAGTGTTACTAGTATTGGGGACTATGCATTTTATAATTGTAGAGGGTTAACATCTATAACTATTCCAAGTAGTGTTACTAGTATTGGGAATTCTGCATTTCAGGGTTGTACTGGTTTAACATCTATAACTATTCCAAGTAGTGTTACTAGTATTGGATATTATGCATTTTATGATTGTAGAGGGTTAACATCTATAACTATTCCAAATAGTGTTACTACTATTGGGAATGCTGCATTTGCAGGTTGTACTGGTTTAACATCTATAACTATTCCAAGTAGTGTTACTTATATTGGGGACAATGCATTTCAGGGTTGTACAGGGTTAACATCTATAACTATTCCAAGTAGTGTTACTAGTATTGGGAATTCTGCATTTCAGGGTTGTACGGTGTTAACATCTATAACTATTCCAAGTAGTGTTACTAGTATTGGAAGTTATGCATTTGCATATTGTAGTGTGTTAACATCTATAACTATTCCAAATAGTGTTACTAGTATTGGGAATTCTGCATTTCAGAGTTGTAGTGGTTTAACATCTATAACTATTCCAAGTAGTGTTACTAGTATTGGGAATTCTGTATTTGAGAGTTGTACAGGGTTAACATCTATAACTATTCCAAGTAGTGTTACTAGTATTGGGAATGGTGCATTTTATGGTTGTAGTGGTTTAACATCTATAACTATTCCAAGTAGTGTTACTAGTATTAGAGATTATGCATTTACAGGTTGTACGGTGTTAACATCTATAACTATTCCAAGTAGTGTTACTAGTATTGGGACTAATGCATTTCAGAGTTGTACTGGTTTAACATCTATAACTATTCCAAGTGGTGTTACTAGTATTGGGACTAATGCATTTCAGGGTTGTACAGGGTTAACATCTATAACTATTCCAAGTAGTGTTACTAGTATTGGGACTGGTACATTTCAGGGTTGTACGGTGTTAACATATATAACTATTCCAAGTAGTGTTACTAGTATTGGGACTAATGCATTTCGGGGTTGTACAGGGTTAACATCTATAACTATTCCAAGTAGTGTTACTAGTATTGGGCAATATGCATTTGAGAGTTGTACTGGTTTAACATCTATAACTATTCCAAGTAGTGTTACTAGTATTGGGCAATATGCATTTTATAATTGTAGTATGTTATCAACTGTTATATTTTGTGGGTTAACAATACCATCGATAGGTAATGCATCATTTAACAATATAGCAATTTCAAGTACTGCATATTATGTAAATGGCGCAACAAATCTTAATACAATAAATGGTATATTTACAAATAAAATACCCATACCATCACCAACGATAACGACAATTTCACCTTATACTGGATTTACGAGAGGTAATACTTCAGTTATTATAACTGGGACGAATTTCAGATATAATCCAGTTGTATTATTTGATTCTTCTGCTGCAACAATTACGTCTTTTTCTAATACTCAAATTATTTGCAGTACACCTTCTCATTCTGCTGGAACGGTTACAGTTACAGTAACTACTCCTGCAGGGTCTGCAATTACTAATTTTACATATATAATACCACCACCAGCCATAACCGCGATTTCACCTTCTATAGGAAGAAGTTCAGGAAATACGTCAGTTACAATTACTGGTACCGATTTCAGTTATAACCCAATTGTATTATTTGATTTTTCTGCTGCAACAATTACGTCTTTTTCTAATACTCAAATTATTTGTAAATCACCTCCTCATTCTCAGGGAAGTGTTACAGTAACTGTTACTACATACGGCGGGTCAGCTACTACAAGTTTCACGTATATTATCCCTTCATGTTTCAAAGAAGACTCCAAAATCCTTACCGATAAAGGATATATTCCCGTTCAAGAGCTGAGAAAAGGAGACCTAGTAAAAACATTATTACATGGATTTGTACCAATCGTAATGATTGGTAAAAGAGAGATCGAACATATTGTTTCAAACGACCGTATCAAAGACCAGCTCTATAAGTGTTCTTCAACAGAATACCCGGAAGTATTCGAGGACTTAGTCATTACAGGGTGTCACAGTATTTTAGTAGACCATTTTTCTTCTAATGAAGAAATGCAACATGCACTTTTTATAAATGCAGGTAGAGTATGTGTAACCGATAATAAGCTTAGACTTCCTGCATGTGCAGACGAGAGAGCATCTGTCTATGAAATCCCCGGAAAATATATGATATACCATATCGCCCTAGAAAATGAAGATTACTATATGAATTACGGGGTATATGCAAACGGGTTATTGGTCGAGACATGTTCAAAAAGATTTCTAAAAGAACTCTCTGGAATGGAATTAATCGAATAGACCTATTTAAGAAAATGATATCATTACATATTATATTAAATGTCATACGTAGTATGTATTCCGAGTTATAAAAGTGCGGAAATATGTAATGAAAAAACGTTGGCGATGTTAAAACCAAATCATATTCCAAAAGATAAAATCTATGTCTTTGTTGCGAATAAAGAAGAATACGAAGAATATAAAAAAATACTCGACCCGACTCTTTATCATAAACTAATTATCGGTAAAAAATGACTTGTTCCACAACGAAAAATCATTACAGACAGTTTCCGGATGGAAAACAGATCGTATTCGACGAACGTTTAAAACCGATGTTGCAAGCATCCAAAGTATTGAAAAAACATTTTTCAGAATATGGAGAGATTAGCACAAAAAACGGGAATTACTGAATTTCGGTTAAAAAAGATCCCTTCAAAAATGGGATCTTTCAGAAAAAGATAAATCTAATAAACTCCAAAAAAACCGTAAAAAGAAGAGTCTCTCAAATCGGCGTAAAACATTCCGGCAAAAATAACGATTTAGGATTGTATAGCTTTATTTTGTAAAAAAATTCTTTACAAAATAAGAGATAAAATGAATCTAGACAATCGGGGAATCTAGACAATCGGGTCTTTATATTTATTCCAAGCCTGGACTTTGGCATATCCTTGATCATATAGTGTTTTTACATCGGATTTTTTACCGGTGAACGGATGCACATATTTTTTATCGAATTTCAGATTGCTTAATTGGCTTTTAATATAATCTTCATTTTTGGAATTATTCGTATTTTCGATAATATCGTTTATTTCTCCTAAAGAAAGTTTTTGTACGTTTTTGTTTTTTAACGTAGTGGATTTTGGTGTTTTTGGAGATTTTCGAACGGTTGGTTCACACATTTTTGTCTTTCGATTTCGACGAGTTCCTTTTTGACAACGAGGCATTATATATAATACCTATATAATTATTTATTCGATTATGAATGATTTATCTATTTATACCATCCGAATTTGCTCCGAAAAGTTAGAAGGTAATTCTTCGATCGAAATACCGTAATATTCTTCGATTTTTCGCATTAATCCAATATCTTGTTTTGTGACAAAATTAATCGACATTCCCTTACGACCCCACCTTCCAGATCGTCCAATCCGATGTAAATATGTAAACTGACATTTTGGAATATCAAAATTGATAACTGTACTTACATGTTGAATATCGATGCCTCTTGCTGTAATATTCGACGAGATTAATACGCGATATCCTCCGGATCGAAAGTTTGCGAATTCTTTCGCCCTTTCATCTGTACTCATCGACGAATGAATTGCGCATACAGAAAATCCGTCGTCTTTCATGGCTCGATATAGGTCTGCCACCCGATTTACAGAATTACAGTAAATGATACACTGTGAAACGGATATCATCGAGAATAAATCTTTTAATACATCGAATTTCATCGTATCGTTTTGTACCGCAATATAATATTGTTTGATACATTCGAGAGAAAGCTGCTCAGCTTTCATCGTAATTGTCACAGGATTTCTCATAAATTTCGTAGTTAACTCCAAAATGTTATCAGGGAGAGTTGCGGTAAATAATGCAACTTGAACATTACTCGGTAACATTTGAAAAATATTATATATTTGAGATTTAAATCCTTGTGAAAGCATTTCGTCTGCCTCATCTAATACAAATACTTTGATATCAGATATGGATAAATAGTTGCGAAACATCATATCGTATACACGTCCGGCAGTACCTACGATAACATGAGGACATGTTACACTCGATTGTAGTTCTTCTCGGTCACTCTGTATGGAGGTTCCTCCGATCAGAGTTTTTACGCGAATATTCATCATGATTCCTAGAGCATTCACTACATTTGCGGTTTGTTTCACTAATTCATGTGTAGGGGAAAGAATGAGTGCCTGAACTACTGGACGACTCGTATCAATCTGACTCAGAGTTCCAATCGTAAACGATCCAGTTTTTCCCATACCAGATTGTGCTTGGGCAATCACGTCCCGACCATCTATCATCGGAGAAATAGATTTTTTTTGGATCTCGCTCGGTTTTTCAAATCCATATCCATATATACCACGCAATAATTCTTCCGAAATATTTAATTCATCCCAATTTTCAATCGTTTTTACTTCATTTTCGGTGTCTATATTCATGCTATAATGAATAATGATCGAGAAGTGTTTAACTATTTTATATCATTATTTATATTTGTATATTTTTGGTCTCCATGTTGATAAAAAAGATTATTAAAGTAGATAAATATTAAATAATATAAAATGCTATTCATATATACTGTAACGATGTCTCAAATAATATATTATTCGTTAAATGATTTTAATACATTTACATATAATTCTCGATATCAATTAGACGCTTCGATTTTTACGATTATTTCAGATTTAAATAGTAAATTAGGAATTCGTCCAGATATTCCAAAACAACTAGTAGAACCAGAGTATAAGTCCAGAAATCGTAATACAGAGGAATCGTGGGAACAGCTTCGGTCGTTTAAAGCGACGGTTGTCGAGAAAAAAACAGAGGGAATCGAAAAGACAATTAATGAGATACGCGTATTTTTAAATAAAATGTCTAAAAAAAATTATGATGTAATTCGCGATAATATGATACAATCGATCGATAATATTTATAACACAGACGAGTCGATTGAATCGATTCGTAAAGTAGCTAATTATATTTTTGAAATTGCAAGTACGAATAAATTTTTCAGCGAAATTTATGCAAAATTATATAAAGAATTGACCGAGCGTTATGACGTTTTCCAAAATATTCTCTCGGAGTTCATTTCTACATTCACCGATACTTTAAAAGATATTCAATATGTGGACCAAAATATAGATTACGATAAATTTTGTGCGAATAATAAGGTGAATGATTCTCGTAAAGCAACCAGCGTATTTATTGTAAATTTAGTAAAAAACGGGGTTTTAGAAGAAATCGTATTATTCTCCGCGGTTTCAAAAATGATGAATCTTGTTTTAGAATATATTGAACTTCCCGATAAAATATGTCAAGTAGAAGAAATTACCGAAAATATATTTTTAATTATCAGCGAAAGTCTCTCCATTCTCAAAAAGGCAGAAGGAACACAAATTTTAGAAAATGTGGGGGTGATTTCTAAAATGAAGCCTAAAGAAAAGACGAGTTTAAGTAGTCGCGCGGTATTCAAATATATGGATATTCTCGATAAATTGTCCAAATAATGTAATAATAGAAAAATATTGAAATAAAGGGAAAATGATTATTTATATTATTACTATATACATAATCTATGAATGAATCAAAGATGAATGAATCCAATATAGATATGAAATCCCCAGATAGTAAAAAAGGTATTTATTTTGACCAGTCACGAGAATTGGATGAAATGGATATAGGACACGAATCGTATTTATATGAAATCACAATTTTTGGACGTATCCATACGATTGCAGTCGGAACACATCGTAAAGTTCCTGAGCTAAAACACCAATATTATATTCCCGTATATTTAATACATAAAGGAGAAGTAAAGGCGCAAATCGGGGCATTTCAATTTGAAAGTTCTGAAAAAAATACAAAGGCGCAGATTCAACCATTTTTAGATAGGACTGGGGATTTGGACTTGAATCGATTTTCCGATTTAATACTCTATCATTTTGCAGACGATGCTTTTTTTTATGATACTCATTCTGAAATGAGCCCTGCAGAAATAAATGAACTTGAATCCGAATATATCAACCGGCCGACTAAGGAAAAGGGGTCAGATATAAGAGAAGTCAAAGAAGACGAAGAAGAAGATTCCGATTTAGTATTAACCGAAAAAGATTTAAAACAAAAACGGGTCACCGCAAATTTATCCTCTTCTGACGTATTATTAAAATCGGGTATTTTCGAATACGATACCACACGTAAAGCAGTAGATACCCTTTTAGAAGAAACCGCGGAACAATCTGCGAAATTACGTAAAGAGTTTAAAACCGAAAAGGGGTCAGATAAGGGAACATGGATAGAGACGTTTATGCAAAATCGAGAGTTTAATATCGTAGAAACGTCCTCGAATGGAGATTGTTTTTTTGATACCATTCGCATCGCATTCTCTCAAATTGGATATATCACAACTATCCATAAATTACGCGCGATTTTAGTGAACGAATTAACGGACGAACAATATGAATTATACAGAAATTTATATATGAATACTCTTTCTGAAAAAGAAGATATTGAGAAACAAATGAAAACTATTGTTAATACTGTAAATCAATTAAAAACGCGACTACAAAAAACGGTCGATCCAACCGATCGAGATAAAATTATAAAATCGATAAAAACGATTTCTCAAGAACACTCGGATTTAAAAAAAAACAAGTTGATCTCTGCGAATAATTTGTTGGAAGATTTTAAATTTATGAAAAATATCGATTCGATTGAAAATCTGCGTGAATTTATAAAAACCCCGGAATATTGGGCGGATGCGTGGTCGATTTCCGTATTAGAAGAGAAATTAAATATGAAATTATTGATTTTTGCGGAAACTGCGTATACGAACGGAGATAATAATTCCGTATTCCAGTGTGGAAATGAATCTTCCGATAATATTCCAACGCCGAATTTTTATATTATGACTACGTACAGCGGGAATCATTATCGACTCATTTCTTATAAAAATAAGTATATATTTAAATTTTCCGAAATACCGTATGACGTGAAAGTGCAGGTCGTAATAAAGTGTCTCGAGAAAAATTCTGGCGCATTTTATAAGATTCAAGATTTCCGTAATTTTAAATCGAAAATAGGGGTTCCGGCCGAAGAAGGTGCGAAAAATGAAGAGGAAGATGAATCGAAATCTCCGATGTATACAAAAGATGTTATATTTATGTTTTATCATAAATCGAATCATGTCCCGAAAGCGGGAAAAGGGTCGAATGAGACAATCTCCCAAAAATCAATTTTGGAATATTCCGATTTAAATTCTCCCGAAAAAAAAGATTGGCGTAAAAAACTGGACGATTATTGGACGGCACAATTTACGCTGGACGGATCAAAATGGTTATCGGTAGAACATTATTATCAAGGGTCGAAGTTTAAGAAAAACAATCCGGATTTTACAAAGTTATTTTCTCTCGATAGTGGATCGGATATTTCAAAATCGGTAGAAGATGCACGAACTGCGGGATCGAAACCGTCGAATAAATTACGTCCTGCAAATATAAAGATTGACGCGGATTTCTATGGAGGTAGATATGACGTTGAGAGAGAACGGGCAGTATATGCGAAATTCACTCAAAATATAGATTTAAGAAATATTTTATTGGCAACTAGACACGCAAAATTAATGAAATATATTGTAAAATCTCCGCCTCAGACGGATTTTATTCTGATGCGCGTACGCGAAAAATTAAAAGAGGAAACCCATCTTTAGAAAAGATTCTTTAAAAAAAGGATAAAATTTTTAATTTTATAAAAACCTATATATATATATATATATTATGACTATTAATATTACTAACAACGGCATTATATATGAGTGTATGAATGATAATGGTAATAATATAGCAAGTGTAAGCAGAAATGCGAATGCAAGTGGGGATATTATAATTCAATCAACGATTACTGATGGACCAACGACATATACTGTTACTAGTATTCAAGATAGTGCATTTTCTTGGTGTACTGGTTTAACATCTATAATAATCCCTGACAGTGTTACTAGTATTCAAGATAATGCATTCCGGGGTTGTACTGGTTTAACATCTATAATAATCCCTGACGGTGTTACTAGTATTAATAATTATGCATTTTCAGGTTGTAGTGGTTTAACGAATGTTACATTATCAAAACAACTAACTTTAATTAAGTTTAATGCATTTTTAGGTTGTTCAAGTTTAGTATCGATTTTAATTCCAGATAATGTTATTCGTATTGAGATGAGTGCATTTATAAATTGTGTCAAACTTACGGAGTTTAAAGTAAATAATACTAATACTCAAGTTATTAGTGTGTCCGGTATTCTGTTTAATAACTCGATGACTAAACTTATAGCATATCCGACTGCTATTTCTGGTTCATATAAAATACCTGATACTGTTACTAGTATTGGAGATACTGCATTCCAGGCTTGTGGTTTAGGTTTAACTTCAATAGATTTAACAAATGTTACTAGAATTGGAGAGTATGCATTTTATGGTTGTAGTAATTTAACATCTGTTAATTTATCAAAAGTTACCAGTATTGGAGTTGGTGCATTCCAGGCTTGTACTGGTTTTACTTCTATTGATTTAACATATGTTACTAGTCTTGGAACTGCTTCATTTCAGGAGTGTAATGGTTTAACATCTATAACATTTCCAACTAGTCTTACCAGTATTGGAGTTGGTGTATTTCAGGGTTGTAATGGGTTAGTCTCTGTAACAATCCCAGAGGGTACTAGTATTGGAGCTAATGAATTTTCGAATTGTAGAGGTTTAAAAACTATAAACCTTCCAAGTAGTGTTACTATGATTGAAAATTATGCATTTGAAAATTGTATTAGTTTACATTCTATTGATTTATCAAAAGTTACTATTATTGGAAGTTATGCATTCCGGGGTTGTACTGGTTTAACATCTGTTGATTTATCAAAAGTTACTAGTATTGGAGGTAATGCATTCCGGGGTTGTACTGGTTTAACATCTGTTGATTTATCAAAAGTTACTAGTATTGGAGGTGGTGCATTTCTGTATTGTAACAATTTAACAACCATTACCAGCTTATCATCTGTTACCAGTATTGAAGGTGCTGCATTTCAGTATTGTAACAAATTAACATCTGCATTTGATTTATCAAACGTAGGTAATTTGAATGGTGATGCAATTACTGATTGTGGATTATCTTCCGTTATTCTATCTCCACTTCTTACTATAATTAATCGGAATACACTAAGCACCTGTCCTAATTTAACATCTATTGTAATTCCTGACAAGGTTACTAGTATTGGAGGTTATGCATTTCAGTTTTGTAGTGGGTTAACATCTATAACTATTCCAAATAGTGTTACTAGTATTGGAGAATATGCATTTCAGTTTTGTACTGGGTTAAAGAGAGTTGTAATTCCAGAAAGTGTTACTAGTATTGGAGAATTTACATTTGGAAATTGTAGTGATTTAAATACCGTAATATTTAACGGTCAAATACCTACATTTAGTCAAGGTAGTTTTACAAATATTAAATCAAGCTGTACTGCATATTATAGACCAATTGCAACA
>Ga0209085_1002259_pt1 | contig 11021 bp, 6 predicted proteins | sample C_131016_EF_Meta_FD_187310 | JGI IMG/M metagenome (GOLD analysis project Ga0209085, IMG submission 187310) | Freshwater microbial communities from Lake Croche, Canada to study carbon cycling - C_131016_EF_MetaG (SPAdes) (version 2) | ecosystem: Environmental > Aquatic > Freshwater > Lake | place...
AAGACATTGAGGGAACCGACTGTGCTGCGATCGAATTCAGGTATCGAAACTGAACATCCACCATCAGATCGGGCTCGCCCGGGTTGATCTGGATTCCTCCAAACCCCTGGAAGGCGGAAAGGGTTTGGCTTCCAGTCACATCGTTGGGAGATCCGGTGATAAAAACTTGGCGGAAAATTCCGCCCATCCCACCCCCAGCCACGAGCCGAATTTTGGAATCGGCCAACGGGTCGGTTCGAAAAATAAAATTCCCCATCATCGGAACCTGAAACAGTTGGATATTCGTCACTTGGCTCATTCCTGCCGCAGAAATTCCCTCCAGCTGATTTTGGTACACCGAGTTATAGAGAAGACCCCCCTCGATCTCGAAAGCGATGTTGTTGTGAAACTGGGCGCCCAGCATCACCCCCGTGGCGAAGCCGGGCTGCATCTCGACATTTCCACTTATGCCAAAGTCGGGATAGTCGACGGATGTGACAAAGCTGAGGCCAATCCCTGTCCGAACATAAAATGGGGTGAGTTGGGTGGCCTCCTCACCGAGGACGGATAATTTTCCGCTTTCGGACCCTTGACCCACTGGTTTTGTGCCTGGAATCGGTTGATCCACCAGCTCCGCATTCGGATCGGTCAGAGGAGAGGGGGGCTTGGAGAGAGGGTGCGGGTTAGCTGGATCATCGGCACGCACAGACATAGCTGTGAGGAGAGCGGCAAAAAGAAACACACCCCATCTGCACATACAGCGAGGGTGAAATGCTGAAAATAAGCTTCAAGTCCCTAACCGAGAAAGAAAAAAGAACGTGTGAATAGACATCGAAATGTCACACGATAAAAGGATAAGGAACAGCTTACGGTTTGGGAAGGGGGAAAAAATGGCTTGGATCAGCAACCGTTTTTACGAGAATAAATCCTTCTCCTGCAGGAATTTTCTCGAGCACCTGCGGAGGAGTATTCCAGAAGTAGGTGCGTGAATTGACCCGTAACCACTGGAATCCCTGTTTGGTTTGACTGAGGCCATACGTCAGGCTCGTATTTCCATTTTGAAGGATAATTTTGTCTGCTTGCATCGCATGGCCACCAGTTCCTGCCCGAAGTCCATTGGCAGGGGTGCCCCAATCCACTCCAAGTCGAAGATCTTTGGCGAAAGGATAGGAAATGTAGTTGGTGCCTTTTTGAAGTGGAACAGGGCAAGGGACTTTGCGAACAACCCCTGTAAATCCCCTTGAGAGTCCACGGCGGTCGCCAAATTTAAGTCCAAATGAGTATCCGGGCGGCAGAATTAACTCCTCGGAACGAAGTGGTCTTGCCGAATCCGATTGCTGCCAAAGTAAGTTACTTCCAGACAAATTGACTTGGGCGGACAAAGAAACGGACCCTGGAAAAGGAAGGAAGAATTGAAAGGACTTTGGGTTTTCCCCTCCACTTTGAATCCGGCGAAGGAGAGTATCATCCGCAAGGTAGGGTAAGGTGATGTGGGGATGAACTTCAATTGTTGCTCCGACCAAGGAGTTGTCAGCGGGCCATTTTGTGTTCCAAGCGGAAGCCGTGGGGATCAAGGCGTGGTCGCTACGGATGCGTGTTGCGGCCTCATCCAGTTCGAACCGATGTCCTAACCATGGGTGGGTCGCGGGGCCCACTACCTCAACGTAATATTCCGAACCAGAGACCAAAGCCGAGCCAAAGGTGGTATCTTTAAAGGAAGGAGTCCATTGTATGACTGCCGCTGATTGCACCGCAGTGACTGGTCCAGATGAAAGGGCAGGATGTTGGAGGGGGACTCCTACGAGCTCTAAATCTTTTTCTAGCGTGAGTGAGTATCCCGCTGTTTCTTGCGCTTGGAGGCAGAAAACAGAAGAGGTGCTCAGGAGGAAAAAAAGCGCGACGTTGGTTATGTTTAGAAATGTTTTCATATTTATATTTCTTTAGCGAACAGTCAGGGAGACAGCTTTTTTAAGCCAGCCTTTTCCATTCTGAATGAATATTGTTACGGAATAGGTTCCTGCAGTTGTGGGGGTTCCTGTAACCATTCCAGTCGAAGAGTTGATCGTTAAGCCAGGAGGGAACCCATACCCAGAAATTCTTAGCCCTAGTTCTTGTGCGGAGAGCATTGAGAAGCTGGCCGCGTTGCCTACTTGAAGATTGTTGGCTCCAGAAAGCGGAACCGCAACTGGGGGCTTGGAGGCAGAGACAAAAATCCGAAGGGTTGCCGTACCCGACTGGAGGTCGGTGGTGAGGGTTGAGCCGGGTCTAAAGGAGTTGTAAGCCTCAAGGCGTACATCGTAATTTCCAGGTTGGGTTGGTGTGCCTGTAATGTTTTGCCCATTCAGGACCAAGCCAGCAGGCAGGCCGATGGCGGCAAATCGCGAAGGAGCACCCGAGGCTTCGATTGTATACTGCGCGATGGCCTTGCCGACTCCAACAATTCTGGATGTTCCGCTGGTAATTACGGGAGCCACGGTATTCCGAAGACGGAATATCACAGGAGCGGTCAAGGTTCCGCCTCCCTCATAATAAGTGGAGGTGTTAGCGACAACGTTAACAGTAAATTCCCACGGCAAACTTGTGCTGTTGTTCCTGCCGGAGATCAGTCCCGTGTCCCGCCCCCCAAGCCTGGTGTTGATCAGGTCCGAAGGCAGGGTTCCGACAATCGCAATGTTTTGGTTGGGGCAGATGGTGGATACATCCGTCGCAAGTTGCAGGCTGTAGTCGTCTCCCACAGTCACCTCAAAAGGTCCGGCTGTGGTTACCACAGTGGGAGCAGGAGCAATCAGCCGAAGATCAAAGTTTAGGGAAGCCGAAACCGTAGATCCGCCCAATCCTGAAGTCCGATTGAGGGTGAGGGTGACAGCTTGCGAGGTTGTCCCTTTCGCGAAAGGGGCAGCCGTGGAGGAGATGAGAAGATTGCCCGCACTATAGGTGACACCTGAGATTGCTGGGGTAATCGAGCTGGAATCGACAGTGAAACCTGCAGGAATGGTCACCGGAATTGTGTAAGCAGTTCCTGCTGTCCGAGTGAGTTTGTTTGATATGAGCGAGGGGATCGATAAAGAGGGAGATGTTAGATCGAGAACAAGTGTGGCAGTCCCTGTGCCGGTGGAATTGGTGGCGGTAAGGGTGACGTTAAAAGTGCCAGCCGCAACGTTGGGAGTTCCGGAGATGAGGCCGCTAGTTGTGTTAATGGAGAGTCCACCTGGAAGGCCTGTGGCATTAAAAGATGTGGGAGAACTATCGCCGATGATTTGATAATTGAAGACGGTTCCACGGGTGGCTGTGGCAGTTAGGGTGGAGGTGATCTCGGGGGCGGCATTGAGAGTAATCACGAGGGTGGCGTTCCCTGTGCCGGTGGAATTGGTGGCGAAAATGGTGACCCTAAAAGTACCCGCTGCAACATTCGGGGTTCCAGAGATAAGGCCATTGCTGGTGTTAATCAAAAGGCCACCGGGAAGGCCTGTGGCATTAAAAGATGTGGGAGAACTATCGCCGGTGATTTGATAGGTGAAGGCCGTTCCACGGGTGGCTGTTGCAGCTAGAGTGGAGGTGATAACGGGGGCGCCTAGAATCGGCTCCGATAAGCTAATAGTCAGAATGGCGGTGCCTGTACCGGTGGAGTTGGTAGCAGAAATGGAGACGTTAAATGTTCCGGCCGCAACATTGGGAGTTCCGGAGATGAGGCCGTTACTGGTGTTAATCGAAAGGCCGCCGGGAAGGCCCGTAGCGTCGAACGAGGTGGGGGAACTATCGGCACTGATTTGATAGGTAAAGGCGGTTCCACGGGTGGCTGTGGCAGATAGGGTGGAGGTGATGACGGGTGCAGCGTTTAGGGTAAGGACAACGGTAGCAGCGCCTGTGCCGGTGGAGTTGGCAGCGGAAATGGTGACGCTAAACGTACCAGCTGCGACATTGGGGGTTCCGGAGATGAGGCCGCTAGTTGTGTTAATGGAGAGTCCACCTGGAAGGCCTGTAGCGACGAACGAGGTGGGGGAGTTATCGGCGGTGATTTGATAGGTAAAGGCGGTTCCGCGAGTGGCTGTCGCAGTTAGGGTGGATGTGATCACGGGGGGGGCCACGACAGTTACCGCTAAACTTCCTGTGGCGGTTTTTCCAGTGAGGGAATTGATCGCACTTAATCCAATCGTAAAAGTTCCACTATTGCTTGCCCCGGGGGCAAGGTTGATCACCCCTGTGGCAGAGTTAATGGAGGCCCAAGCTGGCAGTGATGTTGCGCCAAAAGAGTTCGCCCCATTGTTGCTGAGGATCTGATAGTTGCTGGTCGATCCAGCGTTCATCGTCAGCGTTGAGGCGCTGGTAATCTGCCCATACGCACCGGCCCCTGCCAAACGGAAGGCACCAGTGGAAGAAAAATACTGGCCAAAGATTACGTCCGATCCAGACAACGAGTCTGCGCTAATCTCTATTGTTGCGGGGCTATCATCTTTTGGAATATAGGAATCGATGTTTGTGCCCCGTGATTTAAGTAAAAGAAAATTTGCCGCAACATCTGAGGGATCTGTGCTGGAGGAGAACAGAGTGAATATAGGCAAATTCGAAGTGGTTGTAGGGGTGATTTCAGCGATGGCTCCGCCCTCTGAACCCCAGCCAATGTCTGGGTTCTCGTAAGTTCCATAATCTCCTTTTAAAAAAGGGGTTGAATTGAAGAATTTTAACTGAGTCGAGAATACAGTAACCAAGTCTGCGGCTGAGCTTGCCCCACGAAGGGCGCTAAAAAAGGCGTCCTGGGTTGTTTTGTAGGATACAACAAATAGTGCCGTTCCATCAGGTATGATTGCAGAAGAAGGATTTTGTATTGGGTTTACAAATGGATCGATGCTGACATTGACCACTGCTGCTTGCAAGGGTGTAAGAGGTAAAAGTAGGAAAATTAGGGTACAGCTGAAAAACAGAGAGTCCAACCCAGCTCTACTTTGCAATCTGCCCGAGAAAGTTGGACGAGTCCGATTGGTTTGGTATCGGCTCATTACTATTTTCCACATTTCTAGCAACCTCATGGAGAATATACATAGTATTGGATTTTCGTTTTTCCATTAGCCAATCGGTTTGACGCCAAATTGTAACCTTCGGCTCTTCTGCTAATTTGTAATTCTGTTTTTGTCTTTTGCCGCTTTTCAGCGCGGCTTTTTTCTTGCCTCAATCCGGTTATGAAAAATCGGGAAAATTCGATTCCTTGAATAAGGCGAATATGTGTCGAAAAGTGATTCTCATGTGTAAATTATTGCAAATCAACAGAGCAAGCGAACTTCTGTCACCTAAATGTCACAAAAAACCCGTTGCGAAATTTAGTTCCTGAGCAAAGATTTCTTTATGCAAAGTTTCAGCAGCTCGGCATTAACAACAACAACCAACAGGGAGAATCAGATCATGAACCAAATCTTAAAAGCAACTCATTCGCTTCGCGCGGGCCTCGCCGTCCTCGCAGGCATTTCCATTCTCGGAGGCTCCGCCTCCACTCAGGCCGCCTCCATCGCGTCGCCTGCATCGATTGTAGAAATTTCTTTTGCCGGCGGTGGCAAGCGCGATTTCGTGAGCACCCCATATGTGCGTGCTGAAGAAGCATCGGGAACGATTGCCTCCGTTGGGTCGACAACAACCCTGACTCTTGCTGACGAAGCCAGCGCCACTTACACAACCGGCCGCTTCACTCCTGGCACAGCCACCCAAGACAACAAGTATATCCTTGAAGTTCTCGACGGGCGCTACATCGGATTGGTTGCTTATATCAAAAGCAACACAGGCAACACCTTCACCATCGGCGAAGCTACACTTCCTACCGATGGCTTGCTGGTGGGCTCAAAGTTTGCCATCCGTAAGGACTGGACGATCGAAAGCCTTTTCGGTGTCGCCAGTTCAACCTCACCCCTAGCTGCAGGAGGTTCGACCGCCTCGGGTGACAATATAAACATCTGGAATCAAAGCACGCAGGCTTACTCGACCTACTACATCCGCTTGTCGAGCGGCGTTTACTCTTGGCGGGATGCGGTTGGAAATGCGGCCAATCACGTCCGGATTCCCTATGGACAGGGAGTCCAAGTTCTTCGTCGGGCAGCCGGAAACGGTGCTCTCACCTTGACTGGCGAAATTCGCACAGCTCGTCTTCGCAGGGATCTTCTCCTCAACAAAACTGCACTCATCGCCAATCTCTCCCCCTCCGCCACGACACTCGGAGATCTGAATGTATCGATCGACCGAGCCGCTTCGGCTTCTGGAAGTGTGGTCAAAGTATGGAATCCATCGACTCAGGCTTGGACCTCATACTATCGCCGCACATCGGACGGGAAATTCTACAATGGACTTGCGGTTTCCGACTCAGTTGTGATCGGGGCAGGAAAAGTGGTTCAGGTCGTGAACAAGGGTAGCGCTGATCGGGTGGGTGCAACTGCAATCACTGCAGATCCTCGTCTCCCTTAATCAAAAGCAATAAAGACTGGAGCCCTCAAAGACCAAAAGGAATTGAAGTATGAAACAGGAAAATCTTAAAATCCTAGCACTCTCAGCCGCCTTAGTCTTGCTGGTCTCGTTCTCCAATGCTGCAACCGTCAATCTGTCGTTGACCGTGGCGCCTGAAGACGGCTTTACCCTGCGCGACAGCCTTGGAAATTTCCTTCCGGAAACGGCGATCGTAAAAATCGGTTATTTTTATGATTCCACCACTGGAAATGAATTGAGTGGCTCAGCGATTACGGCGCTTTACTCCACCGCCGCTAGCTTTTCCGCTGGCAACAGTGCGTTGCTAGGCAAGTTCCTTGAAATCGGCTCGGCGCAAATGGGCGTGAATAGTATTAACGGGTTGGGGGAAGGTTTCATGGCTGCTGTGGATGGCGTGGATCGTCCCTACGGAACGGGAAGCGTCAATTTTACGAGAGTTGATGACAATGGGACTCCAATCCAGGGTTCATTCTTCCGCGGATGGATGGACGGCACCCTTCCTATCCAGTCCACTGGGACTGCACCATTCAACAGCATTACAAACGTGAAGTTGACGGGAGCTTATCTGAGCGTCATTGCATACAACAATGAGTCCTTAAGTTCCGCCTCCCAGTTGCTCGTCGCTCGCTCGTTATCTGCCCTGCCGACATCTGACGAAGCCACTTCCTTTGCCCTCGGTGTAACCACATCTGAACTGCTGATTGGGACCGCTGTTACAGATGGATATAAGACTGTGGCTGTGCCAGAGCCTTCCTCCACTATGCTTTTCATGGCGGGGGCCGCTCTACTCATGGCTTATCGTCGTAAAATTTCGGTCAATCTGTAAACTCGAAAGGAAAAAACAAAATGAAAAATAACATCAAAATCGCAATCGCCTTGCTGGGTATTATCTCCCTCTCCGGGAACCTCCAGGCGCAAACCGTCAACCTTATCAACAATATGCAGAGCTTTTATATGGGGAACGGGTCTACCCTCCTGAATCCCAATACCGAGTTCTACATTGGAACTTTTAGTGGGATGTCAACGTCCCAGATCCAGGGCTTGATCGGTTCGAATAGCGCCGATAATTACAACAATATCTTCAGTAGCTTTAACATCTTGGCCTCTTATCGGACCCAAACAAGTGACTTTGGAGTTGTTTTTGGTCCTCAGGATGGCGAAACCGAAACAGGAACCGTTGTTGGATTCAATGGCAATACACCGGTATCCTTCTTCAACAACAAGGCCATGCAGATTGTTGTGTTGTCCCCGTTGGATGGCAACAACACGCCTGGAAACTTGATGCAGATTGGTATTTATGGGGCCTATGACTTCGCTTCTGCCACTGCTGTCAATTTCTTGACTGCAGATGTGAGTGATGTGAACAGCATTGCCTTCGCAACATCCGATTTGGTAGCTGGCGACCCTGCTCAGATTGGCGCAAACGCTATTGTTGGTACTGGCGGACCTGCTGGAACGTCTTCGTTTAGCCTGTCCACAGCCACCGTTCCGGAGCCTTCTTCTGCGTCCCTCTTGCTCCTTGGTGCATCTGCTTTGGTGGCTCTCCGCCGCCTGCGCAAAAACGTCTAACTAATAAGAAGAAAAACCTAAAACAGGAAATATAATCATGAAAAACAAAATCCTCCTCAGCATCGTGGCCGCCCTCGGGTTGGCCTCAGCAAACAACGGAAATAGCCAAGGCTATGGACCTATTACCTTCGTCGACGTTGCCACCAGCGGTGAGTACGTCACCGTTGCAACCGGCACCGGTGGTTCAGTCAATGTGGACGCCACTATTCTGACGAAGTCCCAGCGCTGGACCAAGGACAAGGTCTATCTCCTTGAACGCAACGTGATTGTTCCTTCCGGTGTTACCCTGACCATCGAGCCAGGAACACTATTGCGTGGTGCGCGTCCCTCCAAAGGACAGGGTGCTTCTGGTGCTGAAGCTGCGCTATCTCCTGCCGATCCCGGCGCGCTCGTTGTAGCCCGTGGTGGTCGCATCATTGCGGCTGGTACCGCAGACGCTCCGATTATTTTCACATCGATGGATGATCCTAACGTTCCCGGTGGCGCTGCAACGATCCCTCCCTACGAAAACTATGGTATCGCTGCTGGCACTGGAATCATTAATCCAGTACGCACGCTGAAAACTGGATTTACCACCGTTTTAGGAACTCCTGGTGTTGGTGAGTTCATCATCAGCGGGGGTACATTGTCTGCATCGGCCCTAGCTTATGGAGATGATCTCACTCAAAATTCTTCCAAGTGGTCGGTTGACGGTGAATTTGGTGGTATCGTTCTCGCAGGTTATGCGGAAACTGTCGTGGGTGTTGCAAACAACACCAGCGCGCTGACAACCGCGATCAATAACGGCACGATCAATGTAAGCAACGGAGCTGCATCCGGAACGAGTGGTGTTCAGCTGATTGAAGGTATGGCCGCATTCCCGACGTACGGTCTGGGTGGCGGTGATAATGAAAGTGATGACTCTGGAATCCTCCGCTTCATCGACCTTCGTTATGGGGGCTACATCATTGCAGCTTCCAAAGAGCTGAACTCTTACTCTTTCTATGGAATCGGGCGCAACACGGTTTGTGAGTTCTTGGCCGATTGGAACAATGCTGACGATTCATTTGAATTGTGGGGTGGTTCGTTGAATCTTCGCCACTGTATCTCTGCGTTCCCTGGTGACGACGGCTTGGACACCGATCAGGGCTACACAGGAACGGTTCAATTCTTTGTGCAGATTCAGAACAACGCTATTGATTCAAACGGCAATTTGAGCCGTCGTGCCGCTGTAAACGTGGGTGATAGCATGTCAGAGAATGACGGACCGGAATCTGGCAACAGCGCTGTTCCTTACACGGTTTACACGCTTGCGAATGCCACATTCATCGGTCGCGGATATAACGCAATCTCAGAACTGAGCAAGAGTGCTGGTGGTGCAAAAGAAGCTGCCACTGGACCCAACTACAAGGACAACGGATCGACCAAAGTGTACAACACTTTGTTCATGGATTCTCCTCAAGGAGCCATGTTGGTCATGGACAGGGCTGCCGTAGGTGCGACTACACACGGTACCGCAGGAAATTCTGCTATCAACCGCTTCACCGATGCCCGTACCAGTGGTGGGTTTGATGCGGCAGGCCGTGCGTCTGACCTTGTCACTGCACAAACAGGTGCTCCGGGGGAGAAAGATGGTCTATTTAACAACGTCTGGTTCTTCCGCGCTGGGTTGTTGGATAACGACTTTGTTGGGGTGAACGGCAAATATGCCTCGTTAGCCGCACTCAACACTGCCAAATCAACCGATGCAAATTGGTGGATCGCCTCCGATTCGAATCTGTTCCCTGATCAGACAGATCGTACAGAGCGTGGAGCCTCTACCAATAATACGGCTGTTCGCGCCAATATTGCGGACATGATCACCGTAATCAAAGGTTCAAACGGGGTTAAGTTTGATCAAGATCCTGGTGTGACGGTTCCCTTGAACCACCATCTTTCCGGCATCGACATCAAGCCCACTGCCTCTGCAGCTCGTGATTTGGGCGTTGGTAACCAGTTGCCGAATTATGACACAGCTGGAACTACAAAGACTACTCGCTCGCTTGTGACTGGTGCCAGCTTTGTGGGTGCTGTCCGTGACAGCAGCTGGTTCCGTGGCTGGAACTTCGCCAGCCAGTCAGGCATGTTCGCTAACACGGCTGTGGCAATCGTGCCGACTGTTGTTGTTTCAAAGAGTGTGTCAGGCAATCCTGTGGTGAACTTTGGTGCTGAAACCGGCGTAAAGTACTCCTTGGAGGTCTCCACAGACAACAAGAGCTTTGTTCCGGTAACGGTAGTGGAGGGTGCAAACCTTCCGTACACCGATTCATCCAAGACGGTTGGAACTACCGCCTTGTACTATCGCGCGATCGCACTCTAATTAGCGGATCGAGGATTTGAATTGCAACGGGCGCTAGGGCATTATGCTCTAGCGCCCGTTTCTTTTATGAAAAAAACAAAAATTATACTCCTTGGCTTTTGCACACTTGTTAGTCCTATTGCCTTTGGGGCGTCAGTCCCCACCTCTGTGCCTACGCCAACCGAAATTGTGGCGAAAATTACCCCTCAACTAGGCGTTGACGACTATCGCAAGGCGCTAACACAGAAGGAAGTGGCGGTGACTTTAGTTCGGTTGGGAAGATGGGATGAAGCCGAAGCAGTGATGACTGGTATCGAGCACTACACCGCCCCTTCCACCATTGCAGAAGCAATCCTCTTAGGTTGGGACAAAATCCCCACCGAAATAATTAGGCGATGGTTCGATCTAGCTGACAAGAAGATGATCCTAACTGTCGGCCGAGATTCAGTGGAGCCGACATCGCAACTTAGTCGCTTGTGGATCGCGTATAAATCTAGATTGAACCATTCACCTCAAGTTACGGAAGGCGTGCCAAAATTCTTTTCTGAATACCCACAAAAACTTAAGGACTCTTTTCGTGGAATACTAGAGCCGGGCTGGTGGGCTCAGTTTTTGAACCAACTGAATCCTCGGAGTCCCTGGGCTGAATTATCTCCAAAACACACGCATGAGGAGAAAAAAACATGGAAGGAGGGCC
>Ga0209085_1002260_pt1 | contig 11018 bp, 8 predicted proteins | sample C_131016_EF_Meta_FD_187310 | JGI IMG/M metagenome (GOLD analysis project Ga0209085, IMG submission 187310) | Freshwater microbial communities from Lake Croche, Canada to study carbon cycling - C_131016_EF_MetaG (SPAdes) (version 2) | ecosystem: Environmental > Aquatic > Freshwater > Lake | place...
AGGACATCCTTAATTGCTCGTTCGCGTTGGCCTTTGCTTAGGTTTTCAAACTGAGAACGAAGTTCTTGCAGTTCTTTATCCTTTTGCTTTGATGCCTTGCGTAGTTGCTTTACAAGGTCATTCGACGAATCGTTTGTAGTGATATCGTCGTCTTCATCCTCGTACTCGTAATTGGACATAGTCCATCTCCCTATCAGTTAGTTGATTTCGCCAGCCTCATATTCCGATGGGGATCGGATATGGCTCTGACTACCGGTTTTAAGTTTCGCTCTTTAAGTCCGGTCGGCTTAAAGTAGGTCTATTATTTATATACCGCCTGCGCGGTCTCTTGCTAGCGCTCCGCTAGTTAGTCCAGTTTGACCACCGAAGGTGGCCTTCTCAAGTCCAGTTACTTTTTGGCGCTGCTTACGTGCTTCTTGTTGTCCTGAAAGTTTAAATACTTCTGATTCTGCAGTTGCTTGTGTGTAAGGTGATTCACCGTATATAGATGCCAACTCTGAACCGCGTTGCAATCCAGTTCCGATTGTAGAATAACCTTCAGTAGCCATTGCTTTATTTACGCCATAACCAGCAAGTTCTTGAGCACGTGAGACTCCAGTTGTAAGACCTTGACTAATTGCAGCTCCACCAATTTCGGCTGCTGTAACTTTGCGTTGAATGTCTTTAAGTGCATTTTGCGGATCTAGCACATAAGCAAGTATATCGCCATTACTAATTTCTGGGTAATAGGCTTTAAGTGCAGTTGCTACTTCTGGATTAGTATTAATGACTCGATCTTTAGCCTGAATTAATCGGTCTTGAAGTTCGACTGCTGACACATCGTTAGCAATTAACTTTTGAAATCCAGGTTGGGTGCCTAGTGAATCTTTAGCATAATAAGATTCTGGAAGTTCATATTCTCGCATAAGGCTTTGGTAAGCGTCTTCTTTAGCAAGGTATGCTCCTTCACTAAGAGCAGTTAATCCTTTAGCAATACGCTCTGCGTTGGCAGCAAAACGCTTTTTGTAAGCATCAGTTTCGCGCAAGCGAAGAGTAAACTCATCTCCACTAATACCATTTTGTACTAAGCCGCGCAGTGGTTCTACTAAAGATGCTAGTCCATAGTTAGCAAACTCTGCATACATTAAATCAAATGCTGATTGGCTTGAACGCTTTTGGATATCAAATGCTGATGTCTTATCTGAAAGATATTTAACATAAGCAGCATATGCTGTAGCATCTTGAAACACAGTTCCATCTGGAGCGACAAGATTAGTGGATGCACTACCAGGCTTTATTTTTTCTTCTTCTGTCTTTGCTTCTTCAAGTGCTAGATCTCCCGCAGCCGCTGCTGTGTCGGCTTCTGCCATAGCGGTATTAATAGCAGTTGTGGCATCTGTGCCTTCTTGCTCAAGTTGAGTAAGTGTAGACGCAATTCCTTTTGGAACTGATGGCACTTCTGGTTTTACAACTGGCTTTGGTGTTGGCTTAAGAGTTGGTTTAGGAGTTGGTATTGGTTTGGATAATACTGAAGTGGGAAGTCCTAGTGCTGCGGCAGAGGATGATGTCGTTTGTTTTTTTGGTGTTGCCATAATTACCCCTGTAATCCAAAGTCACGAAGAACCTGCATAGTTGCTCCAGCAACTTCTTTGCGAGCCTTCTCGGTGTACTGCCAACGTGAATCTTTGCGTAGTTCACGCTCGAAGTCATAGATAGACTTAGTTCCTACAGCTCCATCTTTCATTGTGTAAGACAGGGCGCTACGGATATTAGGATCAAATAAATCTACAGATGATGCAGGAATCTCAAGGATATCGCTCATTGACTGAATATAAGGATCTGCCAAAGTTTTTAGGTTAATTCCATTTTTAATCTTTTCAGCAAGTGATGGAAAGGCTGTTGCAGCAGATTCACGAATAGTATTAAGGACTGTGTCCTCACTTATTGCTTGACCAACAATTTGATTGGCATAAGCAGTAGCAGCATCATCTGATAAACGAATTCCATTATTACCAGCAAAATTTTTAAGTTTAACAAAGTAATCTCCGGCTGGACCTGCAGGAATATTAAGAGTGTTTACTGGTTGATTCCCAGTTAGTACCTGTGACTTAATTTTCTCATCTACCCAATCAGCAGGATCTATTCCTTCTGCTGTTAGGTAGTCAGTGCTAACAAGTTGACCATTTTTATAAACTGTTTTAACCGTAGTCTTAGACTTGCCATCCTTAGAGGTGTACTGCTTACGCAATTCTGGAAGCAAAGCCTCTAATTCTGTTTGACTTGCGTCACGTCCATAGAATTTCTTGAAAGAAACATTAATTTTGCTTGCAAGAGCCAAGTCATCTGGGATACGTGCAGAGGTTTGAGTAGAAGTATAAGTGCCAGATTTAAGTGGTTTAACTGTAGTGCTAGTACTTTTTGCTTTAGCAGCGGCAGAACGAGCAGCATCGGCCTGCTCTTTGGTCATAAGACCTGCTGATACTAAAGCATCATACATATCTGCCATTACTTAGATTCCTTTGGTGTTAGGTACTTATCTACTACTAGGTCTTGAGATAAGAAACGGTCATAGACATAGGCAAAGCCCAATTTGTCGTCATTCTTTAACTTAGCAATCATTGCATCATAAAGCATTTTAACATCGCTATTTGACTTAGCGGTAATAGATTTTGTGTCACGAGATATTAACTCGCTTGCTATAACTTTACGAAATTCTACATAAGCCTTAATAGATTTCCACGTTGGGTTATTTGCATTGTCAGCAATAAATTTCTTATCATTGAGGATTTTTCCTAAACCAAGAATAACTCGATTAGTTTTAGATCCATCTGAATCAAGATAATCATCCCACCAAGCAGACTGCTCTAATTGTCCAGTTGTCTTATTTAATACAGGCTGTCCAGCAATATCTTTTTTAACAGCAAGATTTTCCAAGACTGATGATTTAATAGCAGCAAGATCTTCTGCACCCTTTTCTTGCGTAGAAGATAAACCACGATTCTTAAGTTCTGTATCAATAATATCCATCAACTGGTTGTATTTAATCCAACCCTTTTCGGCATCAGTTTTCTTTTGTGCTTCTGTTGGACTTTGTGATGATAAGAACTTCTCTGGTGAATCTGGTGCAACTTTTTTACCATAAAGGTAATTATATGAAGCCTGTGAAAATTCATATCCACTTGGATCGTTAACGATAAGACCAACCAACTTAGGATCAATCTTTGCTAGTTCCCCTACAAGGCCATCGTACTTTTTGATATTCTCAATAGCTTGAATAGATGACTGAACGCCTGTTGGATTCTTAGAAAGCGTTGTAGTAAAGTCAAAGAAGTCTGGGAAGTCCTGTAAGAACTTAGCATCAGCATTGATGCCGTAGATACGTCGGTACTCACGAGCCTTATCAAGATAGAACTTGTACGGGCTATTAAACTGTGGAGCAAATGGCATAATCAAGTTAGATGCCATACGCATCTTCCAGTAATTCTGAGTCATATCCATAATCTTTTTTGGACTGACTGGACCAAGACCGGCTTCTTTAGCCTTCTGTTGTTCCGTCTCAAAGATTAGTTGATAAGACTTTGCAAATTGTGGGTCTGACTGGTTGGCGGCAAGTACTTGCGCCTTTTGCATCCAAGTTGGTAAGAATCCGCTAATGGCGTTTTTGCTAGGACCAAATGGTAGCGCCCACTTAAAAGCTTCTTCTAATTTAGGTTGACGTTTTACTACTTCAGAGATAGGAACTGCTGCATATGGACCTACCGGAAAAATGTCACTTACAAAGTTTGGGTTGCCGTCATTAAAGATTGCATCCATTCCGCCTTGAAAAATAATATCTAATGACTGCTTTGGTATGCCTATTTCATTTAATGAATCAAGTCCAGGAATTTTAGTAAGACCCTTTGGTAGCGATAACCAAATAATATCGTTTCCAGATGTTTTACCTACTGGAATTGGATTTCCTTCATAATCTGTAACCAAACCAGCACGATTAGGTGACTGCCAGATATTGTAGGCGCGGTTAACGATTGCTGGATTTGCAGCAGATAACTTAAGCCAAGTCTTATAAGCATTTTCTTGTGCAGAGAAAAATGGACTAATGTACTTCATAGCAGCAGCAAGATTAGAACGACGTTCGATGTTAAATAGGATGCCTTTCATCTCACGAAGAGCAATCTTGTGAGTAGCAGACATAATCTTTTCTTGTTCTGCAATAGTAAGACGACCATCTTCTTTTAATCCGGCTGTAATATCTATACGGCGTTTTAACTCACGACGATAAAGATGTGTATAAAGAGGGTGACGTGACCAAGCATCTTCAGGCATAGTTCCTAGTAACTTAAATAACCCGTTAATTGCTTTCTTAATATGCTTATCAGACTTATTAAAGAAAACATCTTCAAGAAGATGACCGTGAATAACAGGCAGATCTGAAGGATCTTTGAATGTTGTACGTAAATCCGCTGCGGTAAGTTCGCGTAACTTAGGACGAAGACCTGATCCTAGTGGTAAGTATGTATCGAAGAATCCGTTAATGCGAAGAACGTGTTCTTTAGCATCTGATGAACTAAGGCTAAGGCGCTTGCGCAAATCACGGCCCTGTTGAGAACTAATTAGCCAGTTGCTAACCTCGTCAATAGTTTTGCCTTCGTTAAGTTGACGTACAACTTCTGAGTTACCAAACTGTGTGCGTAAAGTCTGCGCCCATTGCTCAAAGTAACCTTTATCTGTTGGACGAATAGCTTGAATACCTTTTGAAGCGACCGTGCGTGCGTAAATATCTGAGTTTGTATCAACCATACGTGAAAACGAACTACCAGATGAAGCAATATTGCGGAACATATCTCCAAGAGGACCACCAAAGGCATCATCAAGAATATATTTTTCACCATCTGATGTGGTAACTTCATATGAACCTGAAGCAATACGCTTCTTTGGAGTCATTTGGCTGTTACGTGCTAGTACTCCTGATAGATGGTCATAAACAGCTAACTTTTCTTCACGAAGTAAACGTGCTGTAGACAATTCCATAGCTAAGTTGGCATCATCTGGAAACAATGTAGCCCTTGCCTCAAGACCTGCAACTTTAGTTTTTAGTTCATCAAGTTCTTTGGTAAGTTTAATTGTATCTGTATTTACCTCAGCAAAGGTACGACCAGCATCAATCTTGCGATAACGATCTACAAGACGTGCTGATTCTTTACCTGTATTATAAACAAAGTTTTTTACTCCAGGACCAAGGTGGCTAAGACTAGCCATAGCACCAACTGCTGAACTGATACGAAGAAACGAATCAATAGTATTGCGTTGTGTGTAACCTAAGCGAAGCAAGGCTCCAGCCTTAAACATATCTTGAAGGTAATCAGCACCGTGTAATACATAATCTTTGCTATTACCGGCAAACTTTTGAATTGTTGAACCTTCACGCTTGAGAAGGTTGCTAAGTAATCCAAAGTCCATTACCGGCAAGTAGTTAGCCGACTGAGATTCTAGTAAAGGATATTTAATAATTTTTTCATCAAGATCAACCATAAATCCACGATCTTGAATTGATTTTAATGCAGAGGTACGAGCACCAGTATAGTTATTATAAATAGTTTCTGCAAGGTTATCATCTTCAATCCCGTTTTTACGGGCAATGTCACGAAAGATTTTGTTTTCTAAAGTCATTGTTGCTGCATAACGTTCTTCTGGATTAGCGGCTTTAATATAAGAGTTAAGCAGTGATGCTGATTGTTCCGGAGTATATCCAACAAGTTTTGTTGCTTGATTTATAGTAGCAATGATTTCTTTGTATGAATCAGCATCATTAAAATCTACTAAACCTGCTGGTCGTTCACCAAGTGGCCAAGATATCTTTTGGTACAAACGGTGAAATGGCGTAGGTTGAAATACTTCTACTTTTGGAGAACCAACTGCCTTGTCATAAAATTTTGTAGCACGAGATTCTGCTATAAGATTATCAACTCCAGTAGCAAGTGGGCCACTGGTTCGTGTTAAAGACCCGCCACCTTCACCAAGTTGAAACAATTTAGCAAAGTAGGTATCTGACTGAGCAAGCGCTTTATAGTTGGCTTCTGCTTCTTGAATAACAGCAGGTGTGTCATTAAGAAATGGCAACATACCTGAACCATCAGGTGCTGCAAATAGTTTATATTCGTCTACAGCACTAAGATCACTACGTGCAGCTTTAAGGGCATCGGTAAGATCTACGCGTACAGATGCTAACTCGTCCATAGCGGCTGGATCACCAAGGGCTGAACGTAATACTAGCGAAGTCTCATCAACAGACTTTGATTGACCAAGCATATAAGCAAGAAGACCGGGTTGTGAAGATGATTTAACCATTGGATGATTAATAGCATAGGATGAATCGTTCTTAGTAAAGTTTTCTAATACTGGAGTAAAGCGATTTTTAACTCCGTATTGGGCTTTAGTAATATCTTCAGCAGCTTGTGCAACATCATCAGCGTTTTTAAGTATACCTTGTGCTAATTCACTAGCCTTTAGTATTTTAGCGGCTTTGCTACCAACAACTGTTACATCTCCAAATACTTGACCAATAACATCTACGGTGCCAGTAAGTGCCTTACCCCAAGCAGATTTCTTAAATGCTGCATCGCGTTGGGCAGGATCATAGATATTAAATTTTGGGTCATAGATATTTCTATATTGACCAACAACTGCTTGACCAAATGAGATTTCTTCTCGACCATTCCAGGCTTTACGCCATACTTCAGGATTAAAAAAAGCAACTGGACCTGTTTTATTAATTTCACCACTTACAAGAGCAACGGTTGTGGCAGGTTCACGGATATAATCACGGTTTATTTCATAAAGTTTTTCAAAAGCTGGAGCAACGCCTGGTACCTTCATAATGGCTCCGCCGGCAGAAGCCAGGGGTTTAACTACATCTAATCCTGCGCTTTTCCCAGCGTTCTTAAATGTATTGATAAATCCGTTATAATCTTTATCATCATTCCAAGGAGCAGTGGCTATGTCAAAAGCAAAGCGTGTAGGAGCAGCAACTGCGCCAAGAACATCTCCGCCAAATGAAACGGCACCCTTAACTACAGTAGAGGCAATATCACCAATCTTGTTATACCAAGTCACGCATAGTCTCTTAACTGACGAATAGCAGCGCGTGTTTCAGGAGATGCGTTAGGCAGGCTTGCAACATAAGAAAGCACTGGCATATATTCTGCAATAGTTGCACGAAAGTTATTGTCATCAGGTTTACGTATCATAAGTGCATTAGATCCAACCCCAGGGCCTTGGTCAATACCAGAAGTTATTGGTTCATTAGGACGTTGTGTTGGATCGTATAGTCCTGTAAGTGGTGTTGGTTTAACATTTGATGTCTTAGCAAGCGGAGCACCAGATTGAATGGCGGCTGTATCTTTACCTTCACCATAGGCAATAGATCCCATTTGTAAATTATCTGTACGTGTGGAGTACTTTCCAGGACCGGCAGGACCAGCAAGTGGATTCATTGGTGCTATTGTCACTTGTCTTCCCCTAACGTCTCTAAGTCTTGTGCCATTTCTTCCCAAGCCTGAGAAGTTTCGGTCTTACGGTTTGCGTGATAAATAGATAGTTCAAATAATTCTGCACTGAGTGTTTCAAATGTTTGCATTAAGTTATGAAAAAAACCTGCAAGGATTACTAGGAAATCAGAACGGTGTACTGGGCGTGGAATTTTATTGTTATTCATAACCCAGTACACCTTTCCAAATAATAATTAACCCTTTTTTACTGTCTTGCCTTTGCGAGCCTTAGTCATCATTCCGAACATTACTTTGCCACCTGCTGGCTTTGATGTATCCATCTTGCCTTGCTTTGGTGCTGCCATTGATGCCTTTGCGCGTGATCCTTTATCCATATTTACACCTCCCCTGCTTATGCTGCGCCGGTGATGCCGGCTAGTAGTTGAGCTATATCTGGACGTTGACCAGCAGCAGGGGCCGAACCAGCTTGTGTTTGCGGAGGTTGCTGCGAGGCAGATGCTGGGGCCGCGCCTGCTGCTGGAATCTGTTGCCCCATATCTGGTGCCATAGGTGGCATCGCTTGAGTTGGAGCTGGTGTTGGTTCTGGTGTAAATGCTTTTTCGATAACGTTCTCTAACGCTTGCCCCTTTTGGCGGCCTTGGATAACAGATGCGATACGCCCGATAATCTGTGAAGGGTCTTGGCCTTGCGCTGCGAGAGCAGGTATTGCCTGTGCATATTGAGCAACAGCAACACGCAAAGAATCGCGCATCTCTTCAATGTCAACACGTTGTTCCTCCTGTGTAACGTTAAGATCCATTGGGATCTCACGACGTACATAGTCACGCGATACGAGTTTATCCGAACGCATTTGAAGCAAAGCAATGATGGCACGGTTAGGGTCCATACCAGACATAATTCCATAGCGTACATCTACGCCGTATTCACCCTTGATATCGCGGGATGGGATGTACTTGAGTACATAAGGTGTTCCATCATCGCTTCCCTTAATAGTCTTAGGGATTCCGCCAAAGATCTTCTCATCTGCTTCAAAGCAGATTGCAGAAAGTTCTTGGAACATACGAGCAAACTGTGCTTGTGCTGCCTTGATTTGTGTATCAAATCCAGCTTGTAGCGCTTGTACGCCACGACCTGTAACAACGGATGCGTCAATGTTACCCGAACGAGATTCTGGATAACGAGCACCCATACGAAGTTCACGCTCTAGAACGCCGGACTCTGTAAAGACTCCAGGTGGTAGCTCTAGCGGTACACGGCGGATACCTTGTGGATTAGCAGAACGCATAATCGCATCTGGTCCAAGAGCCAATTCTTGTACATCTTGTGGAATAGCAATAGGTGCTTGGATAGATTTCTCAGCGGCTTGGATTTGCAAGATAGCAAAGCGAGCACGGGCAAGTTGCACAGATAGCACATCATCAAACTGACCGCGTGCTTCTCCGTCAAGAGATGAACGCATAATAACAGATGCCATTGCTTTACCTAATACGTTAGGTGTCTGAGATAGAACTAGGTTCTTGCGCTCTGGAAGGTAGAGCAGGTCCTGATCTTTATCGTGGTACTTAACCATAGAGATATACGGTGAAGATAATTGATATTGATTACGACCTAGGATCTGATCGTAGAACTCTGGATACTGTGATGCTAGTGACTCTGCATCTGTAACGATAACCTGCGTAATAGATAGAACTCGACCGTAACGGTCTAACTCCGGGTATGTACCAAATGGGTTAAGCATACGGATACGAGGATTGTTATCATCGTAGTCCATCTCAACCATACCTACACCTAGACCGTAGGTGTTATACCAGTCGGCTGCGGTGTACATCTGTAGTTGCAAATCAGAGTTTGATATATAAAAGTTGGCAATACGGGTACGAGTATCTGCTGCCTTGCGTGCTGTATCTGAAACCATATTAGTTGCTGAGCAGTTAAAGGATGGCAGTGGCGCCATTGCTTCTGCTAGGTCACGGGCTGCTACGTCAATGAAGTTGGCAACTAGAGGCTTTGGATAATCCTCTGAGAACATAGAAGGAAATACTTTTGAGATATCTCCTTGACGTACCGAAAGCACATCGCGCATACGTTGGTCACGCGCTGATGAGCGTGTACGTAGCCGCGATAGTTTCGCGTCAACTTCTTTAACTGATAACAATGCGAGGTCCTTACTTCTTTTTAGGTGAAGGCTTATTTACTTTTTTAGTTGCTGCTACTGCGGCAACTCCTGTTTGCGTTCCCACTACTTTTCCTACTGTTTTTCCAGTTGATGGAGCTAGTGATGTAGAACGAGAAGCGCTGTATGCGCTTTGCCCTGCTTTTTGAATAGCAGTAGCACGTTTAGTATCTTGCGCTTTTTGGCTACCTTGACGTTGGGCTGGAGTTCTTTCAGGTGTTGTATATTTAATTTTTTTTGGATTTGTAATTGATACAGACTCAGAAGATTTTTTATTAATAGAGTTAGACGCTTTTTTTACAACTGCTGGATCTTTAGGATTTGTTTTTGCTGTTTTTCTAACAGATCCTGCTTTGCCATAAGAACCAGCCTTAGTATTTTCAGCAGTTGTTCTAGCAGCAGATTCTCCTGCACGCTTTGCCGCATTTTCAGCAACTTTTTTGCCAGCCTTTAGGCCAATTTTTGCTCCAACTTTTGCGCCAATTCCAGCGCCAGCGGCGGTAGTACCTAATTCAAGCGCACCTGTAGCTGCTGATTTAATAGCACCTTTAATATCACCTTTACGCGCTTTATTAATAGCACGTTTTGCGTCGTCTACTCCAAGGAGTTCATTAGCAACAAAACGACCAGCCGCTCTAACTGCCGATTCTTTTTTCTTAGCCATAGTTATCTCCTAAATGATTCTCATTTTGTTTTGTTCTGCGAAAGCCTCTTCAATATTGATAACTGTTCGCTTGCCTAGCTCGTGCCGAGATAGGAATGGGTTTTTCATATGGTGGGTGGCATACTGTCCATAGTTGAGCATCTCGCGTGCGCGGATCTCACAGAACCAAAGAGCCATAACCATATCGGTCTTACCCTTAGTCGTTGGAGTCCAGGTAATTAACTGCTCAATCAAAGCCTTGATATTCTCAGTTTGATCCGATGGCAGATGTATTAAGTTATCTCGATGGTGTTTACCATCAAACTGTTTAGTACCAAAAAGGGTAGCCATAGATGCCACACCGAAGCCGGCATCCCATTTATTAGAACCAGTATGGTGTTCCTTGAAGGCAACTCCGCGTGATGCTAAGTGCATACGGATACCTTCATCTTGTGTTAAGAAGGACTGGAAGGCGTTTTTTTCGATGATCCACTCGGAAGGTGAGTAGAGTGCTGTCCAATCAAAAATAAGATTACGGATATCGGCTGGAGACGGACGGCTAATTTTAATAGCATCTACTATGTACCTCTTGCTCGTGGATCGGTCAATGGCATAGCAGATAGCTGCGGTATCACCAATCATCGCAGGATCTAGTCCACAGATATAAGTAAAACCATTTAAGTCTCGCGGATGTCCGGGCCAGCCTGCAACTAGGTTG
>Ga0209085_1002261_pt1 | contig 11010 bp, 10 predicted proteins | sample C_131016_EF_Meta_FD_187310 | JGI IMG/M metagenome (GOLD analysis project Ga0209085, IMG submission 187310) | Freshwater microbial communities from Lake Croche, Canada to study carbon cycling - C_131016_EF_MetaG (SPAdes) (version 2) | ecosystem: Environmental > Aquatic > Freshwater > Lake...
GAACAAGCAAAAAACCTTATGAGTTGGGGTATTCGCTTAACGTTTGTGATGGCAACTCCCGCAGCAATTGCGCTATTTATCTTTGGCACTCCAATGGCAGCCAGTCTTTATCATTACGGTAAATTTACGGCGCAAGATGTGGATATGACTCGCATGGCTTTGCAAGCCTATGGTGTAGGATTGATTGGACTTATTCTGATTAAAATTTTAGCTCCTGGATTCTATGCAAAGCAAGATATTCGTACTCCAGTAAAAATAGGTCTGATTGTTTTGGTTTTTACTCAGTGCTTAAATTTCATTTTTGTACCCTATTTTGCACATGCGGGTCTTGCATTGTCAATTGGGATTGGAGCTTGTCTGAATGCTGCACTCCTTTGGATAGGTCTTGCTAGAAAAGGTCAAATGCTAGCAAGTAATCAAGCCTGGATTTCTTTTTTCTTACGCCTGGTAGTTGCCTTATTCGCTTTTGGTGCAGTTCTTTTTTGGGGAGCTCATCATCATGATTGGATTAGCCTTGCTGAATCACCATTAAAAAGAATTACTCTCATGCTTGGATGGGGTATTTTCGCTATGATTGTTTATGTTCTTGTTCTAAAAATTTGTGGATTTCGCTTTAAAGAATTTATTCGTCACACTCATTAATTTATGCCAACTAAACAACTAGACTATTTCAAATCACTTGTTGCCGATGATGCTCACTTCCCTCTAACAGAGGCTGCAATTGCTGTTGGTCAACATGCCTATCCTTCCCTAGATGTCCAAGAAACCTTGGATGATATAGATCTTCTTGTACTTAAATTAAAGTCTCGTTTTACTGCTGAGACAACTGATTTACAAAAATTACAATATTTGAAGTATTTCTTTTTTCAGGAAATGCATTTTGGCCTGAATACCAATGACTACTATGACCCAGAGAATTCTTATCTTCATAGTTTGATAGAGCATCGGCGTGGAATACCTATTTCCTTGGCATTACTACTGATGGAATTTGGCAATCAAATCGGTATTCAAATTCGTGGGATTTCATTTCCAAATCATTTTTTAGTTAGGATCTCTCTTCCTCAAGGTGAAGTGGTCATGGATCCAACAACAGGCTCTTCTTTGTCTAAAAATGAATTACAAGCCATGTTAGACCCCTACTTAGACGCTAAGGGCTATCGTGGTGAAATGTCATTACCACTTAGTTTATTCTTAAGAAGCTCAAGTCCTAGAGAAATTTTGTCACGTTTTTTAAGAAATTTAAAAGCTGTTTATAGTCACCAAGACCGGTGGGAGCGCTTACTTAGCATTCAAGAAAGATTAGTTCTTCTTTTACCAAGTGAAACTGAAGAGGTTCGTGATCGTGGGTTAGCTTTTGCGCAACTTGACTACATTCGTCCGGCGATCAATGATTTGCACTTTTATTTAGAAAAAAATCCAGAAGCAAAAGATGTTTCAGAAATTAAAATGCACCTTGAGGATTTAGAAAAATCCCTGAAAGCTAGTTAATTTTTTTCTTAAATAAGGGCTGTATAAAACGCCATAGGCCGGCAATAATCGTAGGGATAATGGCTGCAAGTGCGCCGACTAAAACGATTTCATTGAGGTTGTCCCTAATGATCGGTAAGTTTCCGAAAAAATAACCGCAAATCGTGAGTATCCCACTCCATAAGACAGCGCCAATGATGTTATAGGTTTGAAATTTTTGATGATCCATGTGGGAAACACCTGCCACAAAAGGAGCAAAGGATCTGACCAAAGGCACAAACCTTGCCAAAATAATGGTTTTGCCACCATGTTTCTCAAAAAACAAATGTGTTTTTTCTAAAGCTGTTTGATCAATCCATTTGGCCTTACTGATATCAATTCGATCCACTAAATAATGGCCTACCCAAAAATTTACCGTATTTCCAAGCACTGCAGAAATAATAATGACCGCATTGAGAATAACTAAGCTTAATTGACCGCTCGCGCAAAAGGCACCTGCAGCAAATAGTAGTGTATCTCCAGGCAAAAATGGGAAAACAACAAAGCCAGTTTCAGTAAAAATAATGAGGCTAAGAATGGCGTACGCCAAAGTACCATACTCACCGAGATGGTCGCCAATGTGCATAACAAAATGAAATAGAGAAATTAATTGATTCACGTTCGACATATTAACAGTTTCATTCGACAATCAAGATTATCGTGAGAAAATAGATTCATGAGAAATCCAATTCGCACACTACCTGATCAGTTAATCAGTCAGATTGCTGCTGGAGAGGTTATCGAACGCCCGAGTGCTGTTGTGAAAGAACTTCTTGAGAATGCCATCGATGCTCATGCAACAGCATTAGATATTAGACTTGAAGAAGGTGGTACCACTAGAATTGTTATCGCGGATGATGGTCAAGGCATCCCTGCAACCGAACTCAAGCTTGCTTTAACGCGTCATGCCACAAGTAAAATTTATAGCTTAGAGGACTTAGAGTCTGTTATGACGATGGGCTTTCGAGGTGAAGCGCTCGCCTCAATTGCCTCGGTTGCTAATGTCACACTGACAACTAGAACCGCAAATGATGAGCACGCCAATGTAATCAATAACTCCACACTTGAGATTAAACCTGCAGCAGGTGATTTTGGGACTCGTATTGATGTTCAAGATCTTTTTTTTAATACCCCAGCTCGACGTAAGTTTTTAAAATCCTCGGCAACAGAATTTGGCCATTGCTTAGAAGCGATCCGACGCTGTGCTTTAGCTAATCCTCATGTGGGGTTTTCTATATGGCACAACGGTAAACCTCTACATCGCTGGTCATCTGGTACTTTAGAAAAAAGAGCTGACGATATTTTAGGTGTCGAGTTTCATGAGGCTAAGTTAGCTTTAGGAGTCGGTACTGACCTTATTCAACTAGATGGATTCATTGGTGCTCCAACTGCAAGTAGGGCAAGAGCTGATCAGCAATATATATTTGTTAATCATCGCTTTATTAAAGATAAATTAATTAATCATGCAATTCGTAGCGCCTATCAGGATGTTCTTCATGGCGATCGCCAACCCATCTTATTACTTAATTTATCCATCCAACCCGAACTTGTTGATGTCAATGTGCATCCAGCAAAAATAGAAGTTCGTTTTCGGGATAGTCGCGCAGTCCATCAGTTTGTTTACCATTCAATCAAAGATCGTTTATCTCATGGCGCCGGACAAGCTCAATCTTCATCAACTACGAATATGAATTTTGTTAGTAACCCACCTCCAAATCCTGCTTCTTTGGTGAATCAAAGTTCGTTTGGTAGTCCTCAAACTCCTCGTTATCAACAGCCAATGCAATTTACTCTTCCTAATAACTCAATCAAGGAATCAATGATTCAGTTATTGGGGGAAAGAAATCAAATTGAATCAGCCACTGCAAATTCTTCGTTACCTGCACAGGAAGATCATAATTACCCTCTTGGCTATGCAATCGCACAAATTGCAGGAATTTATATTTTGGCGCAAAACCAGAATGGCTTAGTTCTAGTTGATATGCATGCTGCTCATGAACGCGTTTTGTATGAAAAATTAAAAACTGATTTACAGGGTCAAGTGGCGATACAAACTCTCTTAGTGCCTGCCGTCATGCATGTGAGCTCTCTTGAAATTGCATTACTCAACGATAATCAAACTGCACTGAGTGAGTTAGGTTTTGATATCACGACATTAGGTCCAGAACAAATTTGTATTCGGTCGATCCCAGCTCTTTTAAATAAAGCAGAACCCACAGCTTTAGTTCGTTCCCTCATTAATGATTTAGATGAAGTAGGCTCTTCTGGTGTCATTGACTCAGCTAAGCATGAACGTTTAGCCACCAAGGCTTGCCATGCTGCTGTTCGTGCACATCGAATCTTAACTATTCCAGAAATGAATGCACTCCTAAGGCAAATGGAAACAACTGATCGAGCAGATCAATGTAATCATGGTCGGCCTACTTGGATTCAGCTAAGTGTTCAGGATTTAGACAAGTTCTTCTTAAGAGGTCGTTAAGTCTAATATGTCATTTTCTAAACATCCTTTAGAAAATATTCTTGCTATTGTTGGTCCTACTGCAAGCGGCAAAAGCACCCTATCATTTGAGCTTGCAAAATCTGCCAAACTTTGTGGGATTTCTATTGAAATCATTAGTATGGACTCAGCCTTGGTATACAAAGGTATGGATATTGGAACCGCAAAACCAAGTCTTGAAGAGCAAGAATTAGTTCCTCACCATGGTTTGAATATTCGAGAGCCCTGGCAAAGTTATTCTGCAGCTCAATTTGCTAAAGATGTTTTGCAGTGGGTAAGTGAAATTAAGTCTCGCGGTCATGTGCCAATCATTGTGGGTGGCACCATGTTGTATTGGCGAGCCTTAATGCAAGGACTTACCGATTTACCTGCAACATCCCCTGAGATTCGCGCAAAAATCGCTCAAGAGGCATCCGAGATAGGCTGGGATGCAATGCATGAAAAATTACAAGCAATTGATCCGCCAACTGCTTTAAGGCTCCCAGCGGGTGATACTCAAAGGGTATCTCGTGCTTTAGAAGTTTTTACTATGACAGGTAAGCCTATGTCAGAGTTTTTAGCTTTACAACCCTATTCAGAGTCAAGAGATGATGCCTCCTTTGCACATTGTTTGGTCTCACTAGAACCTCAAGATCGTGGCTGGCTTCATGAGCGAATTCGGGAACGCTTTATGCATATGCTGGATCACGGTTTTTTAGACGAAGTTAAATTACTTCTTAGCCTTCCCAACATGACTCCTGAAGTACCATCGATGAGGGCGGTGGGTTATCGACAAGCAATCTACTACTTAAATCATGAAATAAATTATGCAGAGTTTGTTGAAGCAGGATTAGCTGCAAGTCGACAACTAGGTAAAAGACAACTCACCTGGCTAAGGGCAATGCCTAGTCGTCAAGTCATCGATCCTAGCAGCAAAGATTTTTTACCTCAAGCGATCAGTATCTGCCTTCAACATCTCCAATCATCTAAATAACGATGGTTTGATGCGCTCCAGGTGGGCGCTCCACTATTGCACCTAGCTGAAAACTCTCGATGTCATGTTTTTTCAAAAATTCGATAGCAAGACTCGCATCTTGAGCTGGCAAAATAATAGTTAGGCCAATACCGCAATTAAATACGCGATACATTTCTTGAGCATCCACATTGCCTGCTTTAGCTAGCCACTGGAATAATTGGGGCATTTGCCATGCGTCACGATGCAGAACTGCTTGTACATGTTCAGGTAAGACACGTGGAATGTTTTCAACTAAACCGCCACCTGTTATATGAGCCATTCCCTTAACATTGACTAGGTTTAATAACTCTAATACAGGCTTTACATAAATTTTAGTAGGAGTCATTACCACCTCTTCAAGAGGTCTCCCTCCCATATCAAAATTCCTAGTGGCACCACTTACCTCAATAATTTTACGAATCAGAGAATAGCCATTGGAATGGGCTCCACTCGAAGCCAACCCAAGGACAACATCTCCCGGAGTGATGGTTTTGCCTGTAATAATTTTTGACTTTTCAACAACTCCCACTGCAAATCCTGCCAAATCGTACTCCCCTTCAGGGTACATACCTGGCATTTCTGCGGTTTCACCACCAATCAGGGCACAACCCGCGATTTCACAACCCTTTGCAATCCCACCTACAACGGTAGCGGCTACATCGACAGTTAAGTGACCGCAGGCAAAATAGTCCAGAAAAAACAAGGACTCAGCACCTTGAACCAAAATATCGTTAACGCTCATCGCAACCAAATCCTGGCCTACCGTGTCATGAATCTGCCACTCAAAGGCTAATTTCAATTTAGTTCCAACACCATCAGTGCCAGAGACTAGAACTGGCTCTTGATATCTTTTTGGCACTTCAAATAGCGCACCAAAACCACCAATCCCTGCCAAAACACCTTCGCGCATGGTTTTTTTGGCTAAGGGCTTAATTCTCTGAACCAAAGCATCACCAGCATCTATATCAACACCAGCATCTTTATAAGACAAACCTTTGGTTTGGAGATTATTTTTTACATTTAAATCATTACTTGTCGAATTTGACATATTATTCCTATGAACTCAGTAGAATGAGAAGATTCTAATTCAAGGTGATGGCAATGTCTGATTTTTTTTCTAGCTTAATTCAAATTTTGATGCCTTTTTTGGCTGCCTTTATCTTTGCCTATATGTTAGAACCTCTTACAAAGCGTTTAGTACACCTCAAAGTACCACGCGGTTTTGCTGCTCTTATTTCTCTTCTTGTAGGTGTTTTTGCAAGCATTGTCATTCTTTTACTCTTGCTCAATTTATTGCAACACGAAATCCCTCTATTTAAAGCTCAATTTCCTATTTGGCTTAAAAATCTTCAAGAATGGCTAGAGCCTACGCTCGCCACATTTAATGTGAAATTAGATTGGGTTGCAATTCGTGAAATGGTGCAATCGCAAATTACGTCTCAAATTACTGATAATGCCAATACTTTAGTAACTCAATCTGTAGGCACGATTATTAAATCGTCAAGTTCTGTCTTGGGATTTTTTGCGAATACTGTGCTTGTTTTGTTTGTACTTTTTTATCTACTATTGGAGTGGGATACTTTTTTGAACATGATTGCAGAACTCATTCCTGTTCGATTTCGTGAAACGTTCTTCAAGCTAGCGAAAGAAGTTGACGTTTTGCTTTCCCACTATTTACGTGGTCAAGTCTTGGTAATGATTGTTTTGGCTTGTTTTTATAGTTTAGGATTACTATTAATTGGAGTTCAAAGCGCAATTCCATTAGGTATGTTCACAGGTTTGGTTACATTTATTCCATATGTTGGCTTTTTAATTAGTTTTACATTATCGGCAATGGCCACATTGTTGCAATTTGGTCCAGGAAATGCGCTAATTGCTGTTTTGGCTTTATATGGAGTGGGTCAACTGCTTGAAGGATTCGTTTTAACCCCTCGCCTTGTCGGTGAAAGAATTGGCCTTCATCCGGTTGCCGTATTGTTCGCTTTGATGGTATTTGGGCAGCTTTTTGGATTCTTTGGTATTCTTCTTGCATTCCCTATGTCTGCAATCTGTCTAGTTACTATTCGCCACTTCAAACACAAATTACTAACTAGTCAATGGTTCAACAGCAATACTTAAATGACAAGCAAAAAACCTCAACAATTTACCCTAGATATTTTATTATCGCCGCCTCCAACTTTAGATAATTTTGTTTTATCTAAAAAAGATAAAAAAAATGGCGCCAATATACTCGCTGTTTTAAGGTCTTTAGTGCTGTATTGGGAAAATCAATCAAACCCAAATCCTGAATTAGAAATACTTTACTTTTGGGGCCCCCAAGGTTGCGGAAAAACACATTTACTGAAGGCCTTAAATGGTATTGCTCAAGAAAATGAATTAAGTACTTGTTATTTAGAGTCTGGGAGCTCTCTTTGGAGTTATCTTGATTATGGAAATATGTTGGTCCATAAGCTTTATCTAATTGATAACGTTGACCATCTCAAAGAGAATGAACAAAAGGCTTTTTTTCGATTACTCATTGAAGCAAAAGATGATGAAGAAATTTTAATTATTTCTACTGGATCACAATCTATTTCAGGGCTTGCCTTACGAAGCGATATTGCTTCTCGACTATCTTCCGGACTTAATTTTGAACTTCATACCCTGCAAGATGATGAGAAAATTAAAGCAGTCCAAGATTTTGCCTCAGCTAAAGGCTTAAACTTCTCTGAAGATATCGCCCCTTGGCTATTAGATAACTTTCATCGTGACATGCCAAGCTTAATTAGTCTAGTAGAAGCCTTGGATCAATACTCATTACAAACTAAACGATCCATCACTCTTCCCTTAGTAAGAGACTTGTTAAAAAATAAAACATAATTTATGTCTACTAAATCTCCTACTCTCGTTTTTTTTGATTTAGATAACACGCTATTACCAATAGATAGTGATCATGCGTGGGGGCATTTTTTAGTTGAGCTAGGAGTTGTCAATCAAGAAGAATACGAGCAAGCCAATAATCGTTTTTATGAGGCATACAAATCTGGCACCCTCAATATTGATGAATTTCTGAACTTTGCCTTAAAGCCTCTTGCAAGCCACCCAAGGAAACAACTCGAAACTTGGCATAGCGAGTTTATGAAAAAAAAGATTGAGCCTCAAATACATCCAAAAGCCATTGAGCTCGTCAATCAACATCTTGAGCAAGGCCATATTTGTTCGATCGTTACCGCAACTAATAGCTTTGTAACGAAGCCGATTGCAACTCGTTTTGGGATTGAACACCTCATCGCCACTGAGCCAGAAATCAGGCCAGATGGTGAATTTTCAGGGAAAGTACAGGGATTACCCAATTTTCAAGCTGGAAAGGTTGTCCACGTTGAAAACTGGCTCAAAAGTTTAGGATTAAGTTTAGATCATGCTGAAAATAGCATTTTTTATTCTGATTCAATGAACGATTTACCACTATTGGAAAAGGTCAAAGTGCCGGTTGCGACCAATCCAGATCCAAGGCTTGCCAATCTTGCACAAGAGAGAGCTTGGAAGATACTTCACTTATTTGCATGATGCAAAAGATCATACGTCGTATTTTAGGTAAAAAACCTTCAACGACTTTGCGTACCCCGAAGAAAAAAACGGCTAAAGAGATTGGTTTCAAAGATCATCAAATTAATCAAGATCATATTTCTAAAAACGCTATCAAAGTAACTCAAGCTCTTCAACAAGCGGGATATGAAGCTTTTATTGTAGGTGGTGCAGTTCGAGACTTAATACTAGGAATTGTGCCCAAAGATTTTGATGTTGCTACAAATGCTACGCCTGATCAAGTTCAAGCAGTATTTAGAAAATCACGCTTAATTGGTCGTCGGTTTCAAATTGTTCATGTTACTTTTTATGGCGCTCATAAACCTGAAATTATTGAAGTTTCTACATTTCGGGCAATGGTCAATGACGAAGGTGAACATATGACTGAAAGTGGCCGAATTTTACGAGATAACATTTGGGGTTCTCACTCAGAAGATGCGGCACGACGTGACTTTACAATCAACGCGTTGTATTACAACCCCAGCAATAGTGTTGTCCTTGACTACCACGGCGGCATGTATGACATGAAAGAACGTCTCATACGTATGATTGGTGATCCAGAAAAGCGTTTTCGTGAAGATCCAATACGGATGCTCCGGGCAGTGCGTTTTGCAGCCAAAACAGGTTTTACTATTGAAGCCAAAACATTAGCTCCAATTCAAGAGTTAGCACCCTTGATTCATGATGTTCCTAGTGCGCGACTCTTTGATGAAATATTAAAGCTCTTAATGTCGGGACATGCTTGGGCTTCCCTAGAATCTTTGAGAGATGTTGGTTTGGGTCAAGGGCTACTGCCTATGATTGATGCTATTTTTGAGCAAGACAAGCTTAGTCATTTTGCAAAAATAGCGCTTGCGAGAACTGATGAAAGAGTGCAGCAGGGCAAACCAATCTCTCCTGGCTTTTTATTTGCCACATTGCTTTGGCATGAAGTTGACCTTGGCTGGCAAAATGAACTGCATACTGGTAAACCCCTTATCCCAGCTTTACATGCGGCGATTGACTCCGTGCTAGCAAATCAGCGTGAGACTTTTGCTATCCAAAGAAGATTTGAAACGGATATGCGTGAGATTTGGAGTCTACAACCGAGGTTCGAAAAAAGAAATGGAAAAATGCCATATCGACTATTAGAATCTCCTCGTTTTAGAGCTGGCTATGATTTTTTATGTTTACGTTGCATGGCCGATGAACTACCATCCGCTCTCTCGCAGTGGTGGGAAGATTTTCAACTGGCAGATTTGCCAGAACGAGAAAAATTACTTTTAATTGCAAAAGAAGAATCCCCACTAAATTCTTCAAGTACTACAGGCAAATCTCGTCGAAGAAGGCGCAGAGCCCCTAAAAATCAAGGTGATGAAGTCAAAAATCAGGATCCTGAGCAAGCTTCCTAAAAATTGATTAAAGTATCTTTAATTAGTGCCACGATAAAAGGTGACGAATGGCAAAGGCGTTTATTGGTTTAGGTGGTAATGTAGGTGATACACGGCAAATTTTGACAGATGCTGTGATTTGTCTTGCCCAGATTCCATCAATTCAGATTAGTGCCAGGAGTTGTTTCTACATTAGTAGTCCAGTAGACGCTCCAGGCGATGATTACATTAACAATGTTCTCGCCATTTCAACAACGCTCGAACCTAAATCTTTGCTATACGCCTGCCAGGCTGTAGAAAAGCATTTTGGCAGAGAACGTCCTTATGAAAAAGCACCTCGCACTTTAGACATTGATGTTTTAATTTATGATGACTTCACTAGCGACGACCCAGAGTTGATTATTCCTCATCCACGGATGACTGAACGTATGTTTGTCCTTTTACCTTTATTGGAGCTTGAGCCTGAAATTGCATTGCCTCTCCACGGTAAACTAAAAAACAAAATTTCTGATTTATCTTGGCAAAAGATTGAAAAGCTCCCCACCCAACAGTGCCTTATCGGCGGTGATGTAAATAATACCCATTAAGCTAAAACTTCTGTATATTTAAGTTTTGCCTAATCAATTCATATGTCTTATTTACAATCCAATCCAGAAACTAAGACTTTAACTATCAGCTCATTATTCAAAATGCGTGCTGATGGAGAAAAAATAACTTCCTTAACCGCTTATGATGCAAGCTTTGGAACTCTCTTTGATCAAATCGGAATTGATGTTATTTTGGTTGGTGATTCTCTTGGCAACGTTATTCAAGGTCATGCGTCCACCCTTCCTGTTCGTATTGAAGACATGGTGTACCACACGGCTTGTGTGAGCAGAAATATCAAGCGCACCTTTTTAATTGCCGATATGCCTTTTGCTTCATATGGTGATCAGCAAAGTGCTCTTCGAAACGCGGCACTTCTCATGCAAGCAGGCGCTAAAATGGTCAAACTTGAAGGTGGCACTTGGTTGGCTCCAACGATCGAACATCTTGTAACACAAGGTATTCCGGTATGTGCTCATTTAGGTTTAACCCCT
>Ga0209085_1002262_pt1 | contig 11009 bp, 12 predicted proteins | sample C_131016_EF_Meta_FD_187310 | JGI IMG/M metagenome (GOLD analysis project Ga0209085, IMG submission 187310) | Freshwater microbial communities from Lake Croche, Canada to study carbon cycling - C_131016_EF_MetaG (SPAdes) (version 2) | ecosystem: Environmental > Aquatic > Freshwater > Lake...
AATGATGTAGATATTTTTTTTAATACATATGATTCTAAAAAATTAAATCAATATATTGATAAACTAAACCCAATTGATATTAGAATTACAGAGTTTAATCCACAAATAAAAAAATATAATTTTTCTAATGTAACTCAAATAATAATTGATTCATTGACACAGATTAAAGAATATCAAGAAAAAAATAATATAAAATATGATTATATTATTTTGAATAGATTTGATATTGTTATATTTGAAGATGTTTCTAAAATATTTTTTCCAAAAAATTCTATCTCAGTACCTCAAAGAAATGATGATTGTTTTATTGTAATTAGTGGTGATTTATTAGATACTGCATTAGAAATTTATAAAAAAAATAAAGATAAATGCATTACTCATCATATGGTTTATAAATTTCTTGAGCAAGGAATTAGATATCATGGAATGTATCCTCATAAATCGGGGGATGAGGGAGCATATAATGCTCCCGTATGGAGATTAAGTAGGATTATGTTTGTTCCAGATGGTCATAATGTCAAAGAATATAATATTGAAGATGTATTTGATGAAAACTCAAAGTTTTATGGATTTAAATATTCATCTCATACAGAATACACTTCTTGTGATAGGGATGAAATATATGGACCTAGATAATGAATAATACTATTTTAAAACCTTGGGGTTCATATAAGAACCTAATGGATGAGGAATATACGAAAGTCAAAAAGATTGTAATTAAACCTGGAGAGTCACCTAGTTATCAATATCACTTTAAAAGAAGTGAAATTTGGGTTTTAGTTAAAGGAACTGGTAAAGTTAAAATAGATGATGAGATCCATTATTATAGAGAAGGTGATGTTGTTTTTATACCAAAAGAAGTAAAACATCAAATGACAAATATTGGTGATGATGATTTAATTTTTATTGAAGTTCAACTTGGCGAATATTTTGGTGAAGATGACATTGTAAGATTGGAAGACAAATATGGCAGACTATAAAGTTTTACTTACAACTAGTGGATTAGGATCTAGACTTGGTAATCTAACTAAGTTTACAAATAAGAGTCTAGTTAGAGTTGGTGATAAACCAGTTATCTCTCACATCATTGAGTCTTATCCTAATCATGTTGAGTTCGTTGTGACGTTGGGTCACTATGGATCTCATGTAAAGCAGTATTTGTCATTAACACACTCTGATAGGAAAATTCAGTTTGTGGAGGTTGATAATTATACTGGTGAAGGAAGTAGTCTCCTCTATTCTATGTCTTTGTGTGAAGAATATTTACAATGCCCTTTTATTTTTCATGCTTGTGATACGATTCTTCCAAAAAACTATATTGAAGATATGGATTTTTTAACAAATTGGTCTATTGGTGGAGTTGGTGATAATAGTCAATCTTATAGAACCATCAACTGTTTAAATGGAAAAATTGCATCGATCAACGAAAAGGGTGAACAGAACTTTGATTTTGTTTATGTTGGTGTTTCTGGTATTAAACAGTATGAAATTTTTTGGAATACTTGTAAAACAATTCTCCAAACTATAAAAACTAGTGACTTAAGTGATTGTCATGTCATTCGTAAAATGAATGATTTTTTGGTGATTAAAATTGATGAATGGTATGATATTGGGAACATTGATTCTCTAAGAAGAACTCGTTCAAAGATTAAAGGAACCATTCATGTTCTTGATAAAGAGGATGAAAATATTTTTATATTCGATGACTTTGTGATTAAGTTTTTTTATAATAAAAAAGTGTGCTATGATAGAGTATTGCGAACAAAAAATCTCAAAGGTCTAGTTCCAAATTTACTTGGAAGCACCGAAAACTTTTATAAGTATGAATATGTAAAAGGAAATCTTCTTTCTGATGTAGTAAATTTGCAAAAATTTTCTAATTTACTCTTTTGGTCCATTGATAATCTTTGGACACAAAAAGAAGATTTGAACTATGAAAATAATGCTTTTTATTTTTATAAAGATAAGACAATTTTGAGATTAGAAAAGTTTTTGGAAAAATATAATCTTATTGATGATTACGATTGCATTAATGGATGTATTGTTCCTCCTATGAAAAAACTTCTTGAAGAAGTTGATTTTTATTCAATAATGGGTAAGGTTCCGACAGGGTTTCATGGTGATTTTATTCTGGATAATATCATTATGACCGATGATAAAATTACTTTAATTGATTGGAGACAAGATTTTAATGGTAGTATTGATGCTGGTGATATGAATTATGATATTGCTAAACTTAATCATAATTTAACTCTTAATCACGAAATTTTATCTAAAAATCTTTATTCCATTGATTTTACAGATGGTATTCGGTGCGATGTTCTTATGAAGAAATCTATGATAGAATGTAAGGAATTGCTTAAAGATTTTTGTGAACATCAAGGAATTGATTATAGTTCAATTGAAATATTGAGTTCTATTATTTGGATCAATATGGCACCCCTTCATGAGCACCCCTTAGATATGTTTTTATACTATTTTGGTAAATATAATTTATTTTTGAATCTTAGATGATTTTCCCCAAATATTACATAGGTCCAATGAGTCAAAATGTGGTAGATTGTGTAATTAAACATGGTCAAAAACATCCTATTGGATTGATTGCTTCTAGAAGACAAGTTGATTTTTCTGGTGGATATGTTAATAATTGGAACACCAAAACATTTTCTTCTTATGTTAAAAATAAAAACTCATCAATTTTTCTCTGTCGTGATCATGGAGGAGAAGAACAAGGACCAATGAGTGATGATGGTGAAGTATCTTTTGGGGTTGATGCACAATGTTTTGATTTGATTCATATAGATCCTTTTAGAGTTTCTCAAACCATTTATCGTGCAGCAGAAAAAACTGCTGATATTATTGAGAAACTTTTTGAGATTAATTCAAATGTAATGTATGAGGTTGGAACAGAAGAGGCAATTTTTAAATATGAACCAGAAGATTTAAATTGGATGCTTGGATATTTAAAAATTAGATTGAGGGTTGAACAATTTAGTCAAATTAAATATGCTGTTGTCCAGTCTGGGACAAAATTAGATTTAGCAACAAGAACAAATATTGGAAATTTCAATAATAATAGACTTGAAAATTTTATTGAAGTGGTTAAAAGTTTTAATTTGATGAGTAAAGAACATAATGGGGATTATCTTACAGATTCTTTTGATGTTGAAGTGAGATTTGCTGATGGTCTTGATGCCATTAATATTGCTCCAGAATATGGGCAAATTGAATCAGAGTTTTATCTTGAAATGTGCAAAGAAGATAGTTATCTATTTGAAAAATTATATGAAATATGCTATATTTCAGGTAAATGGAAAAAATGGATTCCTAATATATCTCGTGTATCCAAAAGTCAAATTATAATGACTTGCTGTCATTATATACTATCAGATAAGAGTTTTATTAATAATATAAAATCTCATTTTCCAAATGCCGACAAACTCATCCAAAAAAGAATTACATCTAAATTGAAATTATTAAATGAGCAAACAAAAGATTATTGCATTTGATTTGGATGATGTTCTTTGTCATCGTTCAAATCAATTTGAAAATTTAGGACCATTAAAGTACAGTTACTGTATTCCAAATAAAAAGATGATTGAATTAGTTAATTCTCTCTATGATGACGGTCATAAAATTGTTATATATACAGCAAGAGGAATGACACAGTTCAATGGAAATGTAATTGAAATTTATGGTCAGTTATATACCAAAACTCTCAAGAATTTAGATGAATGGGGTTTGAAATACCATCAACTTGCAATGGGAAAAATACATTATGATGTTCTCATTGATGATAAAGTATTAAATTCTTTGAATATTACAAAAGATTCAATCACACAATTTCTTTATGGAAAATAAATTATGAAAAAAGAAAAATTAACAATAGATTTTGTAGACTTTTGGCCAAACTTTATCAAAACTGACAATTATTTTTATCATCTATTGAGTCAAGAATATGAAGTTATAATTGAAAAAAATGAACCAGATATTTTATTTCATAGTGTAGATTACCATAATCAAAACGGGCATCTTCATTATGATAATGGCATAACGAAAAAAGTTTATTTTACAGCAGAACCACCTCACATTCATAGTCCCAATTATAATCAAACTCATTTTTCTTTTGGATATGAAGATACTGGTGATGAGAGAAATTATAGATTGCCACTTTGGGTTTTGCATTTAAATTGGTTTAATGTCCCCCATAATGATTATAGGGACCAATCATATCTTCATTCATTGGATGAATTTTTAGCACCAAAAGATCCAGAAAAAATTTTATTACAGAAACAAGCATTTTGTTCTTTTGTTAATACACAACCTTTTGGCAAAAGAGTTGAGTTTGTTCCAAAATTACATCTTAAACAATTTGTTCATTGTGCTGGTAGAATGTATAATAATACTAATGGAAATATAATTGGACGTGGAGACCAAAGATGGAAAATTGATTATTTAAAAAATTTTAAATTTAATATTAGTATGGAAAATTGCCCAGATTATGGGTACGTTAGTGAAAAAATTATTCATTCTATGTTTGCAAATTGTATTCCAATTTATTGGGGTTCAAATGCTGTTGTTGGTGATTTTAATGAAGAATCTTTTATAAATTGGCATCAATATGAAGATGATGAACTTGTTATAAATAAAATCATGGAAATAGATGCAAATTATGATTTGTATGCTAAAATGATTAGTGAACCTTGGTTTAAAGATAATAAAATACCAGAGTTTGCAAAACCAAAAAATGTTATTAATTTTATTAAAGAAAAAATTTTAAAGTAGGAGAAAAATGCCATTAAATCCAAATGCCTCTGAACTTATTGCACGTAGAGGAGATAGAAAAATTTTTATTGAAACGGGAACAGCAGATGGAGATGGGGTTGAATGTGCTGTAAATGCTGGGTTTGAAGAAATTTATAGCATTGAATTGAACCCTAATCTTTTTGAAAAATGTAAAGAAAGATTTAAAGACAAAAAAAATGTGCATTTAATTTGTGGCAGTTCAGAAGAAGAACTGCCAAAAGTATTAGAAAATATTAATGATCCATTTGTTTTGTGGTTAGATGCTCATTGGTCTGGGGGAGATTATATTGGTGAATTGATGAATGTTTATCTGCCTAAAGAAATTACTGCTATAAAAAAATATTCGGAAAAATTTAATGACAGTGTAATTATGATAGATGATATGAATCATTATATGGAGGATAAGAGTTTTTGTGCAGAAATTGAAAAACTAATTAATGATACTAAAAAAACAGGATCAATTGAATATATTGAATCATATTGTTCTACTCATTTGGTTAAATTATAATTAAATGAATAAAAATCAATTAGTCATATCAAGATATGGTGAAAATTTAGATTGGTTAATGAAATGGAGAGATGAGTTTGATATTATTGTCTATAATAAGGGGGACAAAATAGATAATAATAACTATACAGTAGTTGAATTGCCAAATTACGGGAGAGAATCTCAAACATATCTTCATCATATTGTACAAAATTATGATTCTTTATATTATGGAACAGTATTTCTTCAAGGTGATATAAAAGATATTGGTGTTAATGTTTTTAAAAACATAATGCAATATGTTGTTGAAATTGAAAATAATGGATTTTCTGCTAGTAATATTGGGTTTTTTAATGGAACTTTATGGAATGATATTGACTTTCTTTCCGATCCAAGATATAAATCTCAGGTTGAAAGTGGATTTTTGAAATTAAGTGAAATCAAATTTAAAGATTATGTGCAAAATCATTTTAATAAAATACCACAAATAACTCCTGTTTGTTGGTGTGGGTGCTTTGGGGTTAGAAAGGATTTTATTTTATCTAGACCAAAAAAGTTTTATGAAGATCTTTTAAAATCAATTCCAGAATATCATACTCCAGAAGAGGCACATTTTTTGGAAAGAATGTGGGCTTATATTTTTACTGAAAATAATTGGAATTATTAATTAATTATGTATGATTATCTAATTGTTGGTGCTGGACTATTTGGATCTACTTTTGCAAGACTTGCCACTGATTATGGCAAGTCTTGTCTTATTATTGATAAAAGATCACATATAGCTGGTAATTGTTTTACTGAAAATATTGAAGGTATTAATATCCACAAGTATGGACCTCATATATTTCATACTAGTAATCAATTTGTTTGGGATTTTGTAAATAAGTTTGCAAAATTTAATAATTTTATATTATCACCTAAAGCAATGTCTGGTGGTAAAATGTATTCATTGCCATTCAATATGAATACATTTTATGAAATGTGGGGGACTTGTGTTCCAAAACATGCAAAAATTATTATAGAAAGACAAAAATTTCAAGGAACACCAAGTAATCTGGAGGAACAAGCATTATCATTAGTTGGTGAAGATATTTACCAAACTCTGATTGAAGGTTATACGACGAAACAATGGGGAAGAAATCCGAAAGAACTTCCATCATTTATTATTAAAAGACTTCCTTTGAGATACACTTTTGATAATAATTATTTTAATGACAAGTATCAAGGAATTCCAATTGGTGGATATACTAAAATGTTTGAAAAAATTCTTGATGGCATTGAAGTTAAATTAAATATTGATTATTTTTCCAATAAAGAATATTTCAATTCACTTGCAAAAAAAGTTGTATATACTGGATGTATTGATGAATTTTTTGATTATGAATTTGGGGAACTTGAATATAGATCTTTAGAATTCAAACAAGAAATTTTAGATATTGAAAATTATCAAGGATGTGCTCAGATTAATTATACTGATATGGATCATCCTTATACTAGAATTATTGAACATAAACATTTTGAAACTATATCAACAGAAAAAACTGTAATTACAAAAGAATATTCTCAAGAATATAAAAAAGGATTAGTTCCTTATTATCCAATTAATAATGATAAAAACCAAAACACCTATAAAAAATATCAAGAAAAAACTAAACAATTGACTAATTTTATATTTGGCGGTAGATTGTCTGAGTATAAGTATATGGACATGCATGTAGTTATCGAATCAGCAGTCAATAAATTTAAAACTTTGGAGAAATAAAATGGTATATGCCTTGCATGAATTGGATGAAAAAATGTTAAAATATTTGAATTTTAACAATGGTTTTTTTATAGAAGCAGGAGCAAATGATGGGATTAGTCAATCAAATACGTTTTTGTATGAAAAAGAATTTGGTTGGAGTGGATTGTTAATTGAACCAAATCCATCAAAATGTTTTCAATGTAAAAATAATAGACCAAATTCTATTGTTGAAAATTATGCGTTAGTAAGTAATAATTATCAAAGTGATTATATTGATGGAGATTTTTCTCATGAAGGATATGCTGATAGTCTAATGTCAATGGTTTTGGATGAAGGGGATTGGTGTGATGATATCTTAAGAGATTGTAAAAAAACAAAAAAGGAAAATTTTAATATAATTAAAGTTCCTGCAATTCCTATTAATAAATTACTAGAAAAACATAATATTAAAAAAATTGATTTCTTTTCTTTAGATGTTGAAGGTTATGAGATATCTGTTCTTAATGGTTTTGACATTGAAAAATACTTACCAACTTATATGTTAATTGAAACAACAACTTTTGAAGATAGAAAGAAATTTATTTTTGAATACATGGATAATAAAAATTATGAAGTTATTGAGCAATTATCTGGAAATGATTATCTATTTAAAATAAAATAAAATGAAATTAAAAAAATCTTTTATAATTCATTATACAAAACTAATAGAAAGAAAAAGTAAAGTATTAGAAATTTTTAAAAATAGTAATCTTCAATATGAATTTATTGAAGATTACGATAAAGATGATTTTACTGATGAGATTGTTTCTAAATTCTATAAAGCAGATAGAGAATTATTTGAACATAAAATTGAAACTGCGTTTAACCCTCCTGCTTGGGATTTAAGGGAAAATTGGTTTAGGGTTTTGAATACTGCTGAAATTTCTTGTACAATTAAACATATTATTGCTTTGAAAAAAGTTTCAGAACAAGAAGATGATTTTTGTTTAATTGTTGAGGATGATATAATACCAATTTTTGAAGATACTTTTGATAAAATTGAATTAATAATCCAACAAGCACCAAAAAACTGGGATAGTATATTTCTGGGTGAAGGATGTGGAAATGATTTTATTCGTTCTAAATTGCATAAAACAGAAAGAATAAATGAAAATTTATTTAAAGTTCCACCACCATCTACAAATTGTGCAGAAGCATATTTAATTAAAAAAGACTCCGCTAAAAAAATTTATGATTCAATTATTCCATTTCAACTTGTTAGTGATTGGGAATTGGCATATCAATTTTGTAAGTTAAATATGAATGTATATTGGTCAATTCCTTCTATATTTTGCCAAGGTTCAAAAAATGGTCAATATAGTTCTACTTTGAGGTAAATAAATGAAAAAAGTCTTTCTTGATTTTGGAGCAAATAAAGGACAAGGATTGAGGCAATTTATACAAAATTGGTATTGATTATGACTAAAGTAGCTTGTATTAAATTTGCTGGTCTTGCCTCTGGTGGAACAGAAAAGGCACTGCAAAATATTGCAATGGTTCTTGCTGAAAATGATTTTAAAGTAGATTATTTTTATACTAATGCTGCTCCATTTATAGGATCTAATTTTATTCATCCAGATAATGATGAAAATAGAAAAAAATGGATTGAGTCTTTTGGTGTTAGTACAATTCCTGTTTATGTGGGATCAAAAATTGGTAATGCAGAACCTTTTATTTGGAACAATACTAATTTTTGGGAACTTTTTAATGAGAATGAATATGATATTATTCAGACTGCTAGAGGTGGTTATCCGGAATATCCATTTAATTTAATTAATAAAACAAAAATTATTGATGGAATACACAGTGATAAAGGTGAGGATAAAGAAAATATTGTTAAAGCAATTTTGATCTCAAAATGGCAAGCAGAAAAATGGGCAGCAAATGGGGGCAACATTAAAAAAGCAGAAATAATTCCAAATCTGGTTTCTGTACCAAAAAAGAAAAAATCAAATCTTAGAAAAAATCTTGGAATACCAGAAGATGCATTTGTTTATGGATTTCATCAAAGAAATGATCCAGCACTATTTGCACCATATTCTTTGCAAGCTTATAGTTTGATATCAAATAAAAATAATCATTTTATAATTCTTGGAGGTAGTGATTATCACAGATTGGCAGCAAAAGAGTTAAAATTGACAAATATTCACTTTTTAGATTTTTCCTCCAAACAAGAGGACATTCATGGATTTTTATCTTCTATTGATGTTTTTGCACATTCAAGAATTGATGGTGAAGTTTGTTCTGTTGCAATGATTGAAGCAATGTATCATGGAAAACCAATAGTTACACATCCTGGAACAGTTTCTATGGGACATAGTGAACAGATTGAAGGATGTGGTTATATGGCTTATACTGTAGAAGATTATGCAAATCAATTGAATAAAATGGAAAAAAATATTGAATATTATCAAGAAATGTCAGAAAAGACAAAAAATAAATATATGGAAAAATATGAATATAAAAAAGTAAAAACACAAATAATTGATCTTTATAGGAGTGTATTATGAAAAGTTTAGTAACAGGTGGAGCAGGATTTATTGGATCAAATCTTGTTGATGAATTGATTGAACTTGGTCATGAAGTTATCGTAATTGATAATGAATTTTCCGATGTTCATGATCAATTTTATTGGAATACAAAAGCAAAAAATTATAAGTATGATATTCGGGATTATGAAAATACGCGACCTTTGTATGAAGGTGTAGATTATGTATTTCATCTTGCTGCTGAGGCAAGGATTCAACCAGCAATTTTAAGTCCTATTGAAGCAGTTAGTATTAATTGTGTAGGTACTGTTACAGTCCTTCAGTGTGCTAGAGAAGCAGGAGTAAAGAAAGTGATTTATTCTTCTACATCTTCTGGTTATGGATTTAATGAAAAACCAAATCACGAAAATCAACGAGATGATTGTTTAAATCCATATTCGGTATCTAAAGTTGCTGGAGAAAAACTCTGCAAAATGTATAATGACTTATTTGGTCTTAAAACAATTTCCTTTAGGTATTTTAATGTTTATGGTGAAAGGCAACCTTTAAAAGGACAATATGCTCCAGTTATTGGTATTTTCTTACGTCAACGAAAGGATGGTGAACCTCTTACTATTGTTGGGGATGGGGAACAACGTAGAGACTTCACACACGTATCTGATGTAGTTCAAGCAAATATTCTTGCAGCAACAAAAGATATTGATGGTGATTTTTATGGTGAACTTTATAATGTAGGTAATGGAATTAATTACTCAATCAATGAAATTGCAAATGCCATTTCGGAAAATCAAATAAATATTCCAGCAAGAATTGGAGAGTCACGAACTACTCTTGCAAATAATGGAAAATTGAGAACCATTTTTGGATGGAGACCTCAAGTAAATTTAATGGATTGGATTAAAACTCAATGAATTTATTAATAGAATATTTTAAATCTCCTGATTATCAGAGACATAGTGAATACCTTACTTGTATTCATGAGAATTTGGAAAACGAACATATTGAGAAAATATATGTTTTTATTTCTGATGATTCTAAATTAAACTTTAAATCAAACAAAATAAAAATAATTCAAAGAAAAGAGAGACCAACTTATAATGATCTTTTTGAATTTTGTAATAAGAATTTAAAAGATCAAATTTGTATAATTGCAAATGCAGATATTATTTTAGATGATACTATTGCAGTTGTAAAAGATGCTGATTTAGATAAAGTTTTTCTTGCTTTGACTAGATGGGAAGTATTTTGTGAAAATGGTGAATGGTGTATTGCACCATATAATAACTCATCATCTCAAGATGTTTGGGGTTTCAAATCCCCAATTATAACATCTGAAGATTTTGAATTCACTTTAGGAATACCAGGATGTGATAATAAGATTGCTAAATTAATGGCAGAAAAAGGATATAAACTAAAAAATCCAGGTAAGCAAATTATTTCTGCA
>Ga0209085_1002272_pt1 | contig 10984 bp, 7 predicted proteins | sample C_131016_EF_Meta_FD_187310 | JGI IMG/M metagenome (GOLD analysis project Ga0209085, IMG submission 187310) | Freshwater microbial communities from Lake Croche, Canada to study carbon cycling - C_131016_EF_MetaG (SPAdes) (version 2) | ecosystem: Environmental > Aquatic > Freshwater > Lake | place...
TCGCTCAGAAACGATTTCGTCGTCGTGATAGAGTGTTTCCATACAGTCAATCAAAGTTGTGGGAGTGTTCTTGTGGTGGTTGTCTACTAGAATGCGAGCCGCCAGCAGACCGTAGTTGGGGTGGTAGCGCGACTGCATCATGGCACATGTTTCGGCAGCAAACTCGTCCAGCTTGGAAGTCTCGATGCCGTCAGAAAGCTGACTACAAACCTTTTGGGCTACAAGGTCAGGATTCACGTGCTCGAGTCCATCGGACAGCTTTCGGACGCGAGACAGGATCTGGTCAAACGACACGGGCTCGCGAGAACCATCGCGCTTGATTACGTACATATGATCGTTCATTTGTTCTTCCATATGCCTGTCTCAAGAAAATCCGTTGTCAAGGAACAAGGATGGCTCGCCGAAAAACCGCGCGGCGAAAGAAAGCTGGTGTTCGCGGTAGCACGCTGAGATCGTTATTTGGACTGAGAGAGTCTCCTAAGCAAACTGAGAAGGCTCTGGAACTTGAACAGGCGAAAATGGCACTTGCCCAAAAGGTCGAGAAAGCTCGTAAAACTGAGAAAGCGAGAAGCTCTTCGCCCAAAAAAGCACTTGCGAATCCCGAGAAAAGTATGGCTGAGTATCGCAAGGAACTCAGTGCTCATTATGAGCGCGGAGAGTCCAAAAAGAAGGCGGGTCCCAGTCTTTTTATGGGATATGCGCCCGGACCAGTGCTCGTTCCGACTAAGTCCAAAACTTATACGAGAGCCGCCGAAGTTCCTAGTGCGACAACATATCCCACACCTACTGCATTATCGAAGTTCAAGAACAAGCAAGGACGTCGCACGGCGGTAGCTGGCTCACGGCGCCGCAAGCTTCATTGAGATGTGCATGGCTTCCAGCTCGTGAACGATAAGTTTCAAAGCGTAAGGAATCTCAAGCTTAGAAGGCTGGCTTTTCGCATTGGCATCGATTAGTCCGGTTTCAGGTTGAAACAGCACTTCTGACTTGTCGGAACGCTCCATCAAACTCTCGTTCAAGAACTTGGAGATTCCGTAGGAAACAAGGACATCGCGCTCCATTTCTCCAATACGCAAACCGCCATCATTTGACCGCCCTTCAACCGGTTGGTGCGTCAAAAGTTTCTTAGGACCAGTAGCTCTATAGTTAATCTTATCCTCCACCATTTGCTTGATGCGCAAGTAATAGCAGGGTGCCATGAAAAATTCAGCCTCCATCATTTCGCCAGTTTGTCCATTATAAAGAAGTTCGTGTCCGTAAGGATGAAACCCGGCTTTCGACAGAAGGTCTCGTGTTTCCAGCACTCTGTTCTTGGAAGAAAAAGGGGTTGCGTCTACCAGAGCACCCATTTCAATTCCCAGCTTATTAGCCATCATTTCCAGGAACATTCCAATAGTCATCCGAGTGGGGAACGCGTGAGGGTTCACAATCATATCGGGCTTCATGCCAGAAGCCGTGAACGGCATGTCCTCTTCGGGAACTCTCAAGCCTACAGTTCCCTTTTGTCCGTGTCGCGCAGAAAACTTATCACCTAGAACGGGAATGCGGTGCTCAGCCACGCGGATTTTGACACCTCTCAACCCTTCGGAAGTCGGGTAGCGGTAGACGGCATCTACAATTCCCGTTTGCCCACGCTTTGGGACGCTGGAAGAATCAGAGTAGCCCTTTACCTGTCCCCCGGCATTCATGGAGGGACTCAGGATTCCAACTAAAATGGTTTTGTCGTCAACGGGAGAGCCCACCTTGATAATTCCATCCCCATCCAGAAAATCGTAATTATAGCCTTCTTTGCGAGTCACTATTTCGCGGAATCGCGGGTCGGTAGCAGGATTTCCAAACTCGTTGTGCGTGCGAGCCATTACATCAATCATCTTTTCACCCACGTCGTAAGAATGGTACACGGTGGTATGAAAAAGCCCGCGTTTCAGAGCTGCCTCGTTAAGTAAAACTGAGTCTTCCTGATTGTATCCGGAATAGACCATCAGGGCTACAATAGGATTCTCGCCATAGGGAAGGCAGCCGTTATTGCCCAAAACAGATTTGTAAAGCCAAGTTTGAGATAAGGGGCGCTGGGCGTAGTTGAGCCAGGTAGAAATTGTATCAAATCGCTTATTGAAAGCCGTGTTGAACCAAGAGCACGCCGCCTTTGCTTGTTGGCAGCTGAAAGCGTTGCGCGTTCCGGGATTAAAGTCTGCGAAAGGAAGAACGCCAGCCGAGGCAGAAAATATCGTGATGCCATGAATTTCAGAAGGGTTCTTTTCCGAAAAGGGTTCCATAGAAATTCTCAGGCTTTCGGTCTCGTCAATGTCCACGTAGTCCATATTCTTGGAAACTAAGGTTGCCCATTTGTTAGCACTTTTTACTTGCGAAGCCGAAACGCCTTCTTGGTAAATGGGGCGCATGGGGCGACCTGGGTCTGTAAAGATGCTGTACTCGTTCTGAAAGCGATTCCACGATAGCGAAACAAACTTATTCAACTCTCCATTCCTCCGCTTTTTAAGCAGAAGCTTGTGTAAGTCTTCGGTATCAGATTCACAGACACCCACTAAGTCTGAATTCAGAAAAATTTTGGTCCAAGTGGGGTTCCAGGTAGAAGGATGAACGATCGTAATTTCGGAAAAACTGGGGAACGCAAAAATAGTATCATAAACTTCGGAAGAAGGCGATGCACTAGAAATTGTGGAAAGAAGGGTCATGGACTTTATTAGACCGATGTTTCCACCATCCGGATTGTCTGAAGGGCACAGGAATCCCCATGAGCTTCCGTGAATACGACGAGACTCAATGATTTTGGTTCCCTTGTCCATATCAACATTTACTCTGCGTAATTGGGCTACCGTTCCTAAATAACCGAGGCGCGAAAGCTCTTGAGAAACGCCATCTTTGCCTCCCCACTTTCCCTTAAAAGACTTTTCCAACGAGTTCATGAAGTTGAACTGGCGCCAGTAATATCCGATGTTTTCGTCTTGAATTAGTTCAGCCAGCTTTTTGCCAGCATAAGCTTGCTGCTCAAAGTGAACACGAGTATCCAGTTCAGTGAGCATCCGCTTGGCTGTATCCGTAAACACGTCGCGAAACTCCCTGAAAATAAGCTCGCCGGACGCATAAAGTCTTTTGAATCTCAAAGAATCGCGGTCGGTCTTGGGTTTTCCGTTAGCAACATCCATTGCCATGCGAGTCATGTGTCCAAGCAAATAAGACTTTCGCCGATAAAACGCAGCAGCCGATTCACTTGGGCGGGGCTCGCAGTGGGGAAACATCTGCTCAAATAAGTTCACGTAAACGCCGCCCGAGCTGCGAGTTCTGGATTGTCTTCTTAAAAACAAGAGGTTCGGGTCTTGAGTTTGGTCTTCCTCTTTCTTCATTTCCTGCTGTACAAAGTGGTCGTGGGAAAGCAGAAGTTCGGTGAAAACTTCATCATATTGGTCTCTATCTTCATGGGGAATCCCTGCTAGAATCGTATCGTAAATGTCCTGGTCGGTGGTGAGTCCTAACGCATAGAAAACACTCAGTAAGGGAACTGGTTGCGTGAATCCTGGGAGCGTGATTGTAGCTAGACGCCGATTGGAAAATGAGGCGTAGTCAGGAGTTTCCGATACGACTTTGGGGTCATTGGGCTTAGAGTTCTTGGGCGGAATCAGCAAGAAGTGAGAGTAAGGTCCTTTCGTACCATCCTCCGAAATGGAGCGAATGCTGGCTAGATATTCAAACGCCTCAGCTTTTGTGGCATCTTCTAGTTTAGAAACCGCTTCCTTTTCTACCAGAGTTCTCGATGTAGCTTCGCTTGACGAAACCACGCGGCGCTTGGAGGCATAAAACATGTTATCTGCGAGTCTTTCTTGCGTCAATAAAGTCTTTTCGGCACCGCCAATAATAAAGTATCCGCCAAGCTCAAACTTGCACTCCCCTGCAGCATAGAGCTCGTCGGACGTCATGGACGACAAATAGCACAGCGAACTCTTGAGCATTAGAGGAATACTACCCACCACAATATTTTCAAACTTCTTGGTTTCCATATCCTTGCCAATTTGGTATTCCACTAAGATAGTGGCTACAATTTTCAGGGCGTAAGTGGTATTGATAAGGCGGCATGTATGGGGAAGCACGGCGTTTCCCAACTCGTCTACCGGAGGCAAGTATCTAACCTCGCTACTCGTCTTTCCTCCTACGTAAATTCTGATAGACCGATCGTCGCCAAGCACGAGGTTCAAAGGGTTCGTCCCTTCCAAGAATTTAGGAATTTTAGATTTCAAAAGGTCGGCATAGGAATCTAAGTGATGCCGAACTAATGGATTGGTCGTGTCCGCAAAATATGTCCCGAGCACATGACGGGCAATTTCCATTTCCTTATAACAAAGAAAGAATGAACTATATGCTTACTGCCGTGCTAGTAGTTGGATTTACCCTGCTATTTCTGTGGGTATATAAGACCTTCGTGAATCCCCAAGTTGTATACACAATGTCCGTGTCCAAATGCCCGGACCGCTGGAACTACAATTCCGCTACTGGAATGTGCGAGCCTGCCTACAAGAGCGAGTGCTTCCCGTTTAATCCGGATTCGCCCACTCTTGATAGTGCTGTCGCCAAGTGCAATGTGGCTCAGTCATGCGGTTCATTCTGGCCTGGTGCTTGCCCCTAAGTAATTTGGGAAGCCGTTTGACGTGCCAAATTACTCACGGCGGGGATCGAACCCGCGACTCTCCGTTAATAAGACGGATGCTCTACCACTGAACTACGCGAGTATACTTCTACGACCAATAAAACATCTAAATAGTTAGCAAAGGATGCCCAAGAGTTTTGCGCTAAACTCTTCGTCACTCACAGCAATCAAGAAGCGCAACGTGATTTTAAAGACTCTCCTCAAGAAGACCGGAGAAACATTCACGGATAATGATTACAATAAGAACGGAAAAACACAGATTTCTAAAGCTCAACTGGGATACGAAAATGTATCAGCCATCTACTTTCAAACAGGCAAGAACTTAATTGCTTAATGGGGTGGCGTTTTTTCTTACGTAAGCATTATCATATTACATACAAGTATAACAAATAATGGCGACCACTAACCATGGAAATGATCCCGTAACCGGCGTTGTCCCGAGCGGCTATTACCCTAACGCCTGCAATCTCTACTACCAAGACCCTAACCTGTCTTCGACGGCATCTCAGTCTATTGAGCTGACGCTGATCGGCCAGAGTGACACGCAGCCTTTAACGCCCGACGAGGTCATCGTGGTCAAGGTGCCCGTTAGCGCACTAGGAGATTCTCTTGTTTACAAGAAGACCTGGGCCGGCCCAGTGGCTACCACCACGACTGGCGTAGAGGGTACCGATGCAGTTAACGGCTCGCAACAGAGCTATCCTTTTGCAGTCTTCCGCCCCAAAGTCCTGGTGGATGCTGCCTCAAATACCAACAGCTCAACTGCGCTGGGCCGCTTCCTTAAACTTGATCCGGATGCCAAGGCTCAGTACCTGTTCACAGACGATTCTGGTGACAACTCGCTCTGGACGTTACAATCGTATTTTGCCAACGAGCCCTTCACTTACTCCGACGCGAACGCGGCTACCTTATCGCAGATTCCCGCCGAGTCTGTAAAGTCTGTGGTGATGACGGCGATTTCTGCGAAACCGCTTGTTACCAGTGCCAAAGCCACTCTGGGCGCTTCCAACTTTTCCGCACTTCAGAGCGCCGTTGTGCCCAATTTCATCAAGAGCACCACCGCTAACGCAACTTCGCCTGCTCAAAACGATTATGCGCTTGACCTGTTCCAGCAGGCTGACGCGGCGGGCAAGGTGGCCTACTGGTATAACTACACTGATTCCAATGGGGTACATGGTGGCTCGTCGGCACGTCCAATCACCTCTGGAATTGGTATAGAAGGTTCTCCTTCTGATTACAGCCAAGTAATGTTCGAAGAAGGAGACTCTATAACGCTCTATGTGACCTACAACATGACGAAAACCAAGTCGTTCAAGCTGGACGGTGCCTCGGACAATAAGGCGAAGTATCAGATCATGGGTTCTAACGGCACCGTGGTGAACGTAGACAACAACCACACGATGACGTCCGATGTGCGCAATGTCGTCGTTGCCTACCAGTTCATGGCGGGACCGTCTCAGTTTATAGGTAGTTTCAATGCGTCGTTAGATAACTTCGGAGTTGTCTCCAGTAGCAACTCTAAGCTAACTTGGACTATTTCTGGGGGTCCTCTTAACTCATACTATAGCTGGAGGTTGCATCAAGGATCGCTGTCTGTCGAGGGATCAAATGGCTTTATTGATAGTCGCGGTATGGGCTATTTCACGACCGAACGGACATTCCCTGCTGGGGCGGTAACTCTCACGGTGACTTTTGCCGATAATAGCACGATCTCAGGATCGGCTAACGTAGAAACGCCGACGCAGTATGACCCGAAAGTGAGCATGATGTTGCAAAGCGCGTCGCTTCCATCGGTCTTTAGATTAATCATCGCAAACGCAAATCCAACTACATCTTACACTTGGACCATTGGTGCTGAATCTGGAACTGGAACCCTGAACAGCCGAGGCAGTGATATCCAATACGGTAACATCACATACGATGTCGGAAACGTGGTGGCGGCTACGGTAACGTTTGATGACGGAACCACGAAATCGGCGTCTTACACTATTTACCCGTATAACGCAATATTCAGCGCTGGTTCTTCAAGCTGGCCTCCTTCGCCGCTAGTTATGAATGTTTACGGTGGACAGCCCAATAGTGGTTTTTCGTATTCTATCAACGGCGGACCTTCCATTCAGGAAAGTATAGATGGTGAAGGAAACTATTCGTTCACAAGCACCGATGTATACCAAGCCGGACCCGGCTATGTTACTGCGCTGTTTGACTATGGACAACCCATAACTATGCCGTTTTTTGTCAACGCGCAATGCGTGGTCACCGGAGCACCGCTATCAGGTAGCGTTCCTTCCCAGGTCGGATTTTCCATCACCAAAGGATATCCGAACACAAAGTGTTATTGGAAGGCTTACGAAACTGCGCCGGAAGGATATGCTGAATCTGGAATGGTGGAATTTGATGGAGACGGTAACGCTAGTGGCTCCACTGTCGGCTCTTACTCCGGGGCTGTTCGAATTGAAATTGTTCCGAACGCGAATACGGGTCAAGGTGGCGGCGCACCGGAGTTTAATATAACTAATATAGTGCTGACCCCGTCACAAGTATCGGGTAGCCTCCCTTCTCGGATCAGCTGTTCTATTACGGGAGCAAATCCGGACTCAACGTATATTTGGTTTATCGATAGCGAAAGTGGGACCGGCATAGTAGACGGTTCGGGCAATAGCAGCAGCACTAGTTCTGGACAATTTGAGGCAGGAACCTATACTGTTAATATAGCATTCAATGACTTCCAAGGACAATATACTCAGAATATTACTCTGTCGTAGGCTTTTCAAGACTTACACAATACTAAGATAAAGCATTAATGGACTCCGAAACGTTGCGCCCCACCACCTTAGAAGAAGTTGTGGGCCACGACGAAATCAAAGTATCCCTGAAAAAATACCTAAATTCAAACACGTTTCCCAAAGCCATTATGTTGAGTGGTCCTCCAGGAATCGGCAAGACCACGCTTGCTCTGTGCGCCGCCCGCTCCTGTGGATTTGACCCTTTGGAAATCAATGCTTCTCGCTCTATCCGCTCCTTCGAAGACGTGGAAAAAATTAAGAACGCGTGTAGGTCCGCAGTAAACATCCATTCTCTGCTTCTCGGGCAACCTAAGCGCAAGACGTGCGTCATCTTTGACGAAGTAGATGGCAGCGATCCGCACGCCCAAAGTAAGATAATGGCTTGGATCAAAGATTCTGATCGCAAGGTGCCTATTCTGTGTACCGGTAATGAGCTACCCACCATTTTCAAGAGAAACTCGGAGTCGATTGAGTGTTTAAGATGCTTCCCCCCAAGAGCGACTGATTTACAAACATTGTTTCCGGGCAAAGACATTTCGCAGCTGTTGAAAGAGTGCCAGCACGATGTGAGGCGAATGATGCACCGATCCCAGTATGGTGAGTCAGATGTAATACCCAAGTATAGTGTCCCACCTACTGGCTTGCCGGTGGAGAAGATGTTTGTGATGCGGCAAAAAATGTTTGGTTTGTCGGACCCGCTTCGCGGATATCGTGGCGACACACCGGGCACCGAACACTCATAGCCAGCCACTCCTCAATGCACCGGCGGTGGTGAATGTGTCCACACTGCCGCATGCGCGCACTTGTGGCGTTATTCGCTTCCTGGCAGATAGAGCACTGGTGCGTGGCGTTTGGACAGTCTTCCAGCGAACTGGTAATTTGCTCGCGCGTAGCCGACACGATCACCGGGTCCATAAAAGTCGTTTCGTTCGCGTTGGGCATATTGAATGTAATCAGAGTCGCCGCCGCGTTCCGAATAGCCAGGTTGTTGTTGTAAATGCGACTGGCTGTTTCCAGAATATAGTGCTCGTTGAGGACGAACTGATAAATGTTTTGTCCCCGCTGGTGAAAAGGAATCGCGCGAATTGTGCGATCATTCAAAAAGTTCTGCCGGCTTTCCACCAGTCCTTCAATGATATTCAGCATTGTGTCATTCATTTACATGACTAAGAGTCTTTCTTGAAAACGGCTACGAGCGGATAATGAATCTGTCCATAGCTCCGCGCTTGTGCTTGTTCAAATAGGACGCGCCCATAAACAACATGGAGTCCAAGTCCTTCTCCTTCTGCTCCAGCGTCTTCAACGTCTGCTGCTCCTCGTCCAGATCCGGATACTCCCGGTAAACGCGCGGCTTGTATCCGTCTAGCTGCTCAACCGCCAGCGCAAACAGCTGAGCCAGTGGATTCTGAATCTGGTTGGTGATATAGAACTCCGTATCCACCTTAAGATTCTTGGCTTTCACGTGGTCAATATGCTCAATGCGGTCGCCCTGCTTGCCCGTGCGACCAGCCACAAACACGAACGAAAGCCGGTCCCCGACCTGAGGCTTGTTGCCAGCGTCCCGCTGCTCCATGCGGTCAGCCAATACACGATGGGCGATCTGTTCTGGGTTCTTGTAGTCGTCCCGCAGCTGCTTCGTAATCACAAACTTTTCCAGCGGAAACTTGTTCTGCATGACGTCCACCAGCATTTTTTTGACATGATCGAAAGCGAGCTTGATGTCCCGCTTCTCCATCAGTAAGTCCAGCGCGGTCCCGAAGATGTCCTTTACGATAGGTGCGTTGTCCCGGCGCTTCAATGCAATACCCATGGTCTTCCGCTTACACTTTGAGGTATCGTCCTCGTACATCATGCCCACATAACGCTTGCGGCAGAATAGGATGAAGGGGTAGAAGGTCTTCTCATACTCAATCTTGTAGGGGCGCCGGCAGAGCGAAGTGATTCGGTCAGCCGCCTTTTTTGCAAGTTCAATGGATTCGGATAAAGATGTGGTCTTGAATTTGATGAAGATGGAGTCCGTGTCCCCGTAAACAATCTCGCCATCGTATTCGGTCTCGATAATGCTCTTGGCGAACTGGAGGCGATCGCGCCCTGCCGCAGTCGTACAAGCCGCCACCTCAATCTTGCGAATAGCCGAGGTTCGCGAGCCCGCTTGACCATACACCGAGTTAGCAACAACTTTGTAGGCAAGTTGGAGTCCGTTCAGCACCGATTTCTGAGACTCGTCCTCCGTCGTCTCCATCAACTTTCGCGTCTCCTTTCGCTTTTTAAGCAGGATGTCCAGCGTCATAGGCAGCATCCCGATTGTGCGAGGATCGGACGTCGGCTGAACGAACCCACACGTCGTGCGCCCCTCGGGGTCGTGAGAGTCATAGGAAATCTCATCGATGACATATCCCTTTGCTTTCAAGTCATCGCCATCTGGACCTTCCTGCGAAATCTTCTTGCCCCGCTCATCATACCTCTTTACGTAAACCAGCGTGTCTGGCGACAGGTTAAAAGCAATCATGTTCGAGGGATACAGGGAGTTAAAATCAAGAACGGGAATAGGTTGGTCCAGATACATGCCGATCTTGGGGGGCAGCACGATCGCGCCCTCATAAGACGAGTCTCCCTCAAACCCGCCCTGCGTCATAATAATCTGGTTGCGCTTGGAAGCATTGTACACCACCGCCGAGTAAATCTTGATTCCCTGCCCTCGCAGAAAGATGTACTGAATGGGAACCCGACACACGTCCGCCATTCCGCGCGCGTTGACAATCGTGTCCAGCTTCGCCATCAGCGTCAGGACCAGGTCGCAGTCCTGGATACAATACTTGGCGATCTTGGCTCGGTCTTCGGGCGTGCCATTGTGCGACTCAAACATTTCCACCACCGAAGTGTCGTCCTTGCCGAAAGACCATTCCAACTTAGTCTTCTCGTCCGCAGAAAGCTCTTCCAGAACTGGCTTCTGAGATACAATCGTAAACGTCTTGCCCTCAATTTCAGTGACCTCAAACTTTTCGCCTTCACGATAAGGGTTGATGGTGTTGGTAACAATGTCGAAGCGGACCAGGTTGCCCACAAATAAACCGCGAGTTGATTTAGTCGTAATCTTGAGTTTATTGTCCGAGAGCTTCTCGAATTTCAGAACTTTGTCGCGCAGGAAAGTGGTAGCCACGTTATCAAGTTTGTAAGAGTCCAGGTTCTGCTCGCGACGCACACTCAGCAAAAGGTCAATGCACAAGCGCCCAGGAACCTGGAGGTAGCAAACCTCAAACTTTCCGCTCGCGAGCTCAAAGGTCTTCTTTTCAGTCACAGCGTATTTGTCCAGGTCCAATACGTTCCACTGACTTATGGAAGCACGACCTAGCTTCAAATACAGCTTATGCTTGATTGCCCTCTCTGCCACGTATCCGTCATCAAAACCAAATGTATTGTAGCCCGAGATAATGTCGGGGTTCTCGCGATGAATACACTTTTGGAACTGATCAAGAAGTTGTCGTTCGCTGATACAGCTCACAAACTTCACCGAAGGGTCTGCTGAAGGAGCACACTC
>Ga0209085_1002273_pt1 | contig 10982 bp, 11 predicted proteins | sample C_131016_EF_Meta_FD_187310 | JGI IMG/M metagenome (GOLD analysis project Ga0209085, IMG submission 187310) | Freshwater microbial communities from Lake Croche, Canada to study carbon cycling - C_131016_EF_MetaG (SPAdes) (version 2) | ecosystem: Environmental > Aquatic > Freshwater > Lake...
GTGGCATTCGCTTTGCTCTCGCCCAAACGCATCCCTTCCTGTCCGAAGGTGAGCCGCGCATATCAACCGTCCTGCGCCAGACTATCGAGAGTTTTAGTGGCCCATGTTAAAGACGGTCCCAAGCGTTATTCTGGTTGGGTGTCGCATGGTGAGGAAGGGGATTGAACCATTATAGTCCTTTTTCTTTCCTCATATGTATTTATGCCCGCTGTCAAAATAGCGGGTCGAATGTGGTGATTTTGACGGATTTTGAATTTGTTGCATTGCCACGATTCATTGCAGTGCACGATTTTGAGTGTTTATGGCGAGGCCACCGGGCCGCTTCTCTGAGCCACGATTACGACTAATAGCATAATTGCTATGATCTCATTGTGCAGTCAGAAACAGGCTTGGACAACCGAAAACCTATGAAAATCAAGTGATACAACTGATTTTGTGACTTATCTTTTGGATGGGCGTTTTGGACAAAACACAAGATCCAGTGATCACAATGGCTTACAGCGAAATGTAAGAGACTATATAATCTCTGACATTTCCCTCGTAAATAAATATTCCAAAAAAAGAAAAACATTTTCGGTTGCTCGATTGGTGCTGCGAACACATTATTGATGTGTAGCCCAGTGCTACTATCAAAAATCGTGGCTGATCTAAGAGACGGGATTTAGGACTCGATAGTGACAGATATCCGCTAGAGCGCTAAAAATGATGAATTGCTAAAACATAAGAAAACGTTTTTGCAAAAAACTGGTAGTTTGCCCCTACCCAAATGCGTGGCGCAGAAAATACTCACAGGCAACCCAGATTAGGACAGGTGGATGAGCGGTAGACGTCAGGACGACTGCGATGTTCTGGTGATAGGCGGGGGCCTGACCGGATTAACATGCGCCGTGTTGCTGCATGAGGCTGGTCACTCTGTGATCCTCGTGGAAGCTGCAGATCGTCTAGGTGGCCGTGTGCACTCGCTACGAGACCCAGTCTCGGGAGCCTATCTTGCTGATCTAGGCCCAACCTGGATTTGGCCTGAGGCCCAGCCTTTCGCCAAGAGATGGATACAACAGCTTGGCCTTGGATTAACCCCGCAATTTGAGAGTGGTGACACAATCGTCGATATCGCAGCAGACGGTTCGCCAACTAGGTACCAGTTGCCCGGCATGGAAGGCAGCTATCGCGTGCAGGGAGGGACGACAGCCATTGTGGAACGGCTGGTGGGGCGGCTGCCTAGCTCTGCGATCCGAACTGCCACACGGGTTAACAGCATTGCCTACGAGTCCGGATCTATAAGTGTTTCAACAGATAATTTTGCTCTCTCAGTGATTTGCCCCCGACGAGTGATTGTAGCGACGCCTTTGCGAGTTGCTGCAAGCTCGATTAACTGGTCACCTAAACTCGACAGCCGTGTCATTAATTTTATGGAAGAAACGCCCACATGGATGGCGGCACAAGCTAAAGCGGTTGCTATCTACTCAGAGCCATTTTGGCGAACTAATGGGCTGTCAGGCAGAATCGCCAGCCGGTTAGGCCCTCTTGTTGAGGCGCACGACCATAGCGGAGAACTGGGAAAGCCCAGTGGTCTATTTGGGTTCGTTGGTTGGCCTCGCCAGCTCCGGCACGACCACGCTGATACTTTACAAAGCGAGATCGTGACACAACTTGTTCGATGCTTTGGTAAAGACGCAGCCAAACCGGATTATCTTCATGTCGAGGATTGGGCAGAAAACCCTTTTGTCTGTTCACCGTCAGACATAACGGAACCACCACAACACCCTCAACTCGTGCCGTCTCTTCTACGCAAACCTTTTTGGGACGACCGTATATTTTTCGCTGTGGCAGAACTATCGACTGTGAGTCCCGGACTAATAGAGGGCGCTTTTTATATTGGTTCGGCTGTAGCAAACGGTGTATCTGAATCATTAAGTTAGAAACGCGAAGCATTGCAAGCCAACTTAAATTTAATTAATTCAAAAATAGCTGCCATATATACATTGGTTTATCATACTCTTAAGACCAAAAAATCTTGAAAAAATAAGGCTAATGCATGGAATTTCCCCACATTAGCCTTATCGTATCAGATAGATTTGATAGATTGCTTATCAGTAATCCATACCGCCCATGCCGCCGCCACCCATTGGCATCGCAGGCTTGTCCTTTGGTGTTTCAGCAATCATGGCCTCGGTCGTGATCAAGAGGCCAGCAACAGAAGCTGCATCCTGAAGCGCGGTACGAACAACCTTTGCTGGATCAACGATACCGGCCGTGAGCATGTCGACATATTCTTCGGTCTGCGCATTGAAGCCGAAGGTCTGTGACTTGTTCTCGTGGATTCTGTTGACGACGATGGAACCTTCAACGCCAGCGTTTTCGACGATCTGACGGATGGGGGCTTCAAGCGCCTTCATCACGATATTAATACCGGCCTGAATGTCTGGATTTTCAACCTTCAGCTTAGCAACAGCAGCCTTTGCACGCAGAAGTGCGATGCCGCCGCCTGGAACGATGCCCTCTTCAACGGCTGCACGGGTTGCATTGAGCGCGTCATCAACGCGATCCTTCTTTTCCTTGACTTCGACTTCCGTCACGCCGCCGACGCGGATCACAGCAACGCCACCGCCAAGCTTAGCAAGACGCTCTTGGAGCTTCTCGCGATCATAATCAGAGGTGGTATCTTCGATCTGAGCCTTGATCTGGTTGATACGGCCTTCGATGTCTTTTTTCTTACCCGAACCATCGATGATGGTGGTGTTTTCCTTGTCGATACGCACCTTCTTGGCGTGGCCGAGCATGGCAAGGGTTACGTTTTCGAGCTTGATGCCAAGGTCTTCTGCAATCATCTCACCAGCGGTCAGTGTTGCAATGTCTTCCAGCATAGCCTTGCGGCGATCACCGAAGCCTGGAGCCTTGACGGCTGCAACCTTGAGGCCACCACGAAGTTTGTTAACGACAAGGGTAGCAAGAGCTTCGCCTTCAATGTCTTCAGCGATGATCAACAATGGCTTGCCGGTCTGAACGACCGCTTCAAGAATGGGCAACATGGCCTGAAGCGAGGAAAGCTTCTTTTCATGGATGAGGATGTAGGGATCCTCAAGCTCGACGATCATCTTGTCAGCATTGGTGATGAAGTATGGCGAGAGATAGCCACGATCGAACTGCATACCTTCAACAATATCAATCTCGGTTTCAGCGGTCTTGGCTTCTTCAACCGTGATAACGCCTTCATTGCCGACCTTCTTCATTGCTTGCGCAATCATATTGCCAATAAGCTCATCGCCATTCGAAGAGATCGTTCCGACTTGGGCGATTTCTTCCGATGACTTCACTTTCTTAGCGCGCGCCGTGATGTCCTTGACCGCCGCTTCGACAGCCATGTCGACGCCACGCTTCAAATCCATCGGGTTCATGCCCGCGGTGACGTACTTTACACCTTCGCGAACAATGGCCTGCGCCAGAATTGTTGCGGTGGTCGTACCGTCGCCTGCTTTATCGTTGGTCTTGGAGGCGACTTCGCGCAGCATCTGCGCGCCCATATTCTCGAATTTGTCTTCAAGTTCGATATCCTTGGCAACCGTCACGCCATCCTTAGTGATGCGCGGCGAACCATAGGACTTCTCAATGACGACGTTACGGCCTTTCGGGCCAAGCGTTACTTTTACGGTATTGGCAAGGATGTCGACACCGCGCATCATACGGTCGCGAGCATCAGAGCCAAAGTGAACCTGTTTGGCAGCCATGGTAATCTGCTCCTTTGAGCGTTAAATTTATGAGAAAAAGTACATAAAGTGAGGCTTATTTTCCAATTACGCCCATGATATCCGACTCTTTCATGATTATCAGATCATGATCATCAATCTTGACTTCGGTGCCCGACCACTTGCCGAACAAAATCTTGTCGCCTTTTTTCACATCGAGCGGAACGAGCTTGCCGTGCTCATCGCGAGCGCCCGAACCAACGGCAACGATTTCGCCTTCTTGTGGCTTTTCTTTGGCAGCATCAGGGATAATAATGCCACCCTTAGTCTTTTCATCGGATTCGAGACGGCGGACGACCACGCGATCATGCAGCGGACGAAATTTCATAGGATTATTCCTTTGTCGTTAATGGATGCGTACTTTTTAAAATATACGAATACAGATCATTAGCACTCAATTGGTGAGAGTGCTAATGATGTTTTAATGCTTGGCTGAATTGCCTATAATCAAAAAACACGCACTAAAATTACCGGTCACAGGAAGTTGGCCAATGTTGAGTAACGCCCACGACACATAAAGGGCGTGGAAACAGTTTTTAAGCACACAGCACTCACAGTAGCGGGCAATCCAATCTCGAGCACTGTAGGCTGCTCTTATGCGGTTTTTGAAGCGAGGCTTGTGACTTGGGCAGCAAGTTTGTGTTCGCGATCTCTTGCCTTGCCCAGCGACAATTGTTTCTTTCGCAAGCGTATCTGTTTTTGCTGCTGGTCCAAGGCGCGGGCTTGGTTTTGGTCTGGTGTCAGTGGTTTGGTGCCCTCGACTTCCCAGATCAGCATCTTGTGACCTCGGCTTTCTCTTTGATCGTTTCCAGTAGCAGGCGGCTAAGGTTAAGCGCATATGGGCGAATATCTTCCGGCAGTTCTTCTCGTGCTCGCTTTTCGATCATCACGCTGAGCGTGACAGCAGCATCGGTGCTGATCTGCACATTGCGGCACTTGCTGGCGCTGTACCAAGATTGCTGCCGCCCGCAGAGACGGCTGAATTCATATTGGCTTTTGACTATGCCAAGGCTTTTGCATTGGCCGAACAGTTTAGTGAGGAGTGTGGGTGTTTTGATCGTCATCACGTATTTAGCAAATACGACATTGACTGCTGAACCATTTTGCCTTGTTGGACCCGGCCTATGGCGCAGCATTCAAAAACCAGTCGCGCAATTTTCAGCACTTGCGGAAAGTTTATCTTCGGGGTGGTAACAAGCAAAGTCCATTTCATGTGATACGGCAAGGTTTACAGCTTCAAGCCCCGCATATCTATTTCAATCTAACATCCGGTCCTTCATAGAGGTAAGGAAAGTTTCGTGGCATTGGCCCCTTGTTGCGTTCGCCGCGGGAGGATTGCTCCCATGCATGGGCCAGAATACCGACGGCCCGCGAAAGACAAAATACACCTCGCGACAGCGGCGGCGGAAAGCCCAGCTCACCGTAGATGACGGCAGTCGCGCCATCGATGTTCATCGGGATGAGCTTGCCCTTACGGTCCGCCATGGCAGCCTCAATGGTGCGGGCGACCATGGCGATCCGGCCTGAAACCACGCCCTTGCCAGCCATCTCGTCAACAAGCGCAAGCAACTTTCCGCTACGTGGATCGACGGGGTGGAACCTATGCCCGAAGCCGGGAAGGTACTTTCCATGTGCTGCAATCCACGCGTCGATTGCGGATTCTGTAGCAAGCTGAAGTGCGTCTCCAGTATCCATCCTTGCCAAGATATCGAGGTAGAGTTCGAGCGCCTGCTCGCCCGCCCCGCCATGGACATCGTCAAGTGTGTTTAGCGCCGAAGCCATGGCACCGTTGAGCGGTAGGCCACAGCTCACGGCCATGCGCGAGATGGCTATAGATGGCGCCTGCGGTCCATGATCCACTGACGCTACCAATGCGGCCTCCAGCAATCTGGCCTGATCGGCTGTCGGCAATTCACCACGCAGCATCAGCCAAATCATTTCCGGGAAAGACACGGATCCGATCAGATCCTGGATCGGATAGCCCCGGAATGCGATCTTTCCGGGCGTGATGTCACAGATCGACGTCCGCCAGTAATTTGCAGCCTCGTCGCGCGGATCGCGTTCAGGAATGCTCATGCCGGCCTCGTTACGGTGTTTCAGTCATGAAGACTTTCTGTGCGACTTGCCAGCGTCCATCCACCTTCAGGCAGGACAGCAGGTCTGTGAAGTATTTTGGTGGAATAGCGCACTTGATCTTCATATGCGCAAGGCTAGGGCCGACAAGATCAATCGACAGTATGTGGTCATCGCGCTCGAGCCCAGAGCTTCTCGGTGAGGGCCGCGATCCCACACGCTCGAGCCAGGTCTCGCAAGGAATGATGGAAACCCTGCCATCGGCAACCTGCGTTAGCGCCGACGTTGGCAGAAAGACCGAGCCCAGTTTTTTGATGTCGCCCTCGTAAAGTCCATCAAGATAGGTCTTTGCGAGGTTTTCTAGCGCAGTAATTTCGTTCAACATTTTGGGAAGTCCTTTCAATAAGTACGTTATGAATGAGTAGAAGCCGTTGCACCGGATGTGCGTAGATCTTCGACCTCGGTTGCGCTGTAGCCGAGCGCAAGCAGCCAGTGTTCTGTGTCTTGGCCTAGGGTGGGTGGCGGTGATGGCATTTCAAAGCCGCCATCGATCCGGAACCCAGGACGTGTCACACGTATCGCCGCGCCGGAACCGGTCTTGCAGTTGATTGTCTCAACAAACTGGCGACCGGTAACCTGCGCTTCGCGGAGCACTTGCGGGACGCTGAGTACGCAGCCGGCAGGCACACCCTTCGCGTTGAGCAGGCCCTCCCATTCCTCGGCGCCCCTGCTGGCAAGGGCAGCCTCGAGTTCATCCTTGAGCGCGGCGCGATGCACCTTACGCGCCTGCCGCTCGGCAAAGCGCGGATCGGTCCTAAGGTCAGGCCGCCCGACAAGATCGCAAAGCGCCTCATATTGTTTCTGCTCGTTCGCTGCGATGTTGAGGGGGCCTGTCGCAGTGCGGAATGTGCCGGACGGCGCGGCCGTGAAATTCTCGTTGCCCATAGGCTCCGGGTTTACCCCGGCATTGAGATGGTTCGACACGACCCAGCCCATCGCGGCCAGCGTCGATTCCAGTAGCGAGACGTCGATCAGGCGCCCGCGTCCGGTTGCGCGCTGCTCGACCAGCGCTGCCGAAATCGCGAAGGCTGCTGTCAGCCCGGCAATTGTGTCGCAGATCGGGAAACCGGTTCTCAGCGGGGCCGTCCGAGCATCCCCGGTGACGCTCATCGCACCGGACAGCCCCTGCACGATCTGGTCATAGGCCGGTCGCCCGGCCCAGGGCCCATCCTGCCCGAAGCCGGAGATTGCGCAGTATATGATCTTCGGATTGCGGGCCGACAGCACTTCATGGCCCAGCCCCAGCCGCTCCATTACCTCCGGGCGGAAATTCTCCAGCACCACGTCGCTCTTTTCGACAAGACGCAGAAAAACTTCCTTACCATTCGCGTTCTTGAGATCAAGCGTGATTGACTGCTTGCCGGCATTCACGGCAACGAAGGACAGCCCCATCAACTGCTTTGTCATCTCCGGATCAGAGCCGAGCCTGCGGGCAAGATCACCACCATCGGGGTTCTCGACCTTTATGACCTCAGCCCCGAGCCGCGCTAAATTATAGCCACAGAACGGGCCTGCCAGCACGTTCGACAGATCAATAACACGGACGCCGGAAAGGGGAAGGGTCATTCTGTGCTTTCTCCCGGCCGGATTGCAGCAGAGCCCGGCTCGCCTCCCAATTGGCGCGTTATTGAGGCTGCGGCCTGCTTTACAATTACCTTATATTCCGGCACATGAGCTTCAAACCGGTTGAGAATGCCTGCCAGAGTCAAGGCGCCAACAAACTCGCGGTTCGGGCCTAACACGGGAGCTGAAACGCTGGCTACATCCGGATCCCGGTCACCAATCGTGGCGATAACGCCTTCAGAGCATATATCCTCTGAGAAACGTGTAGGCATTCCGAGAAAATAGGCCACGATATGGCCTCCGGAGCCTTTGCCGATTGGCGAGCTCTCACCTTCTTCGACATGGGAACGCGCACTGCGGGGCGAGTTCTGACGAAACAGGCACATGCGTTCTTCACCGCGTGGGATCCAGAACGACGCGCTTTCCTGTGTTAGCGACACCATGGCCTGCATTGCAGGCCGGATTATTGGCTCTAGTTCAAGGTTCTGCCGAAAGACGGAACCAAGCCGCCAAAGGGTAGGGCCTAGCTGATAAGACCCGGCAAGGCTGCGGCCCACATAGCCAAAGCGCTCTAGTGAAACCGTCAGCCGTAAGATCGTCGCTTTGGACAATCCGGTCTTGATCGCGAGTTCTTTTAGCGAGAGGGGCGTCTCAAACGAGCCTAGGGCATCAAGTAGGCTGAGGGCACGTTCCACCGCATCGACACCCATTCGATCGTCGGGCCGGCCATCAGCACGAAAAAGTGTATTATTTGACATTATAATTCCGATCAGTTGATCGCTCCATATTAAAAAATTGGGAAAGAAATAAACCGCACATGCATGACTTTGACCACTTTGAAAAAGTCCCGTGCATAAACGCCTTTTTCGACTGGACTATACCCAGCCTGCTTTCGAACGTTGAAAGGTTTGCGGAATTCATGCCTGCCGTCGGCAGGTTCACCTGAATGCTTGCTCCGACTTTATAACGAAAATAGGGGATTAACTTAGTGCTCTGGGTCGCGATCCAGCTGCAAAGCCCTGTTTCGGTATTGTTGGCATTGACGAGAACTTTGTCATAAACCCGTACTGGGATAGCAGTCTTGATAGGGCCTAAAATTTCATCGCAATGGATGGTCATCCGGCTTGTAATCTGGGTGAAGGCGCTCATGCTGGCAGGCCCTTCTCAACGACGAGCCGCGGGCGAATGATTTCGAATAACAGATGTGCGGCTATCGCTTCGGACCGCCCAGAGGGGTCCAGAGGCGGCGAAACCTCTACCAAATCGATCCCGCAAAGCGGGGCTTCGGCAAAAATTTCGAGAAGGTCGAGATATTGTCTGCAGGTAATCTCGCTATGTACGATTGAGCCAGTTCCCGGCAGGAAGCCGGAGTCCAGCGCGTCAATATCGATAGTGAGATAGAGCCGGTCGCAGTTGCGCATGGCATGTTCGACAGCACGACGGGCGACCTCCCTGGCTCCGATCCGGTGTACATCTTCGGCAGAGAAGATCAGGCCTCCGAAGCCTTCAATCTCGGCTACATCATTGCCATCGACCCACCCGGCAATACCAATCCAGACCATATTCTCGCGCCGGATATTTGGTAGCTCAGAGCAGCGCCGTGCATTTGTGGCATGATTAAACGGGCCCCAGGCAGCAAGCCGATCGCAGAAATCGAGATGTCCGTCGATCTGGATGTAGCCGAAGCGTACACCTGGCTCGTTCTGTGCAAGTGCCTCGGAAACACCGAGGCACGCCGGATAGCTATTGAAATGGTCACCGCCTATCGCAAAGGGAAGCGCGCCCGTTTTCACGACAGCGCCTGTCATGTCTGCGATGGAGCGGATCGTATTCTCGACGTCCAGCGGATGGATCGTGGCATCGCCGAGATCGACCAGCGTGCGCCGGTCAGCCAAACCGCAAACTAAGCCGCTTGCAGTATCGATCAGTCCGCACTGCGCATCCCGTCTCAGTTGATGCATCAGCAAGCTTGTTTCGTGCCGGAGAGCACGTGGCCCGAACCGCGTGCCGATCCGGCTGGTATGGGTCGCGTCCGAAGGCATGCCGATAAAAGCGACATCTCCGCGGCGCAGATGAGATAAGTCGGCGTTTTCTCCATCGAAGAAGCGTGAAACCGGAGACGAGAAGGCAATCGAAAAAGCTTCAGATACAGACATGGGATGTTTCCAATCGTGCTTCGAGCACGCCAAGCCGCGCGTAGATGAGATCAAGGATGGCCGTCAGCAGCAGGCGCTGGCCGGTCTTAACCAGCGACAATCCGTTGATCGTCGGATCAAGACCGGTGATCGACAAGCTCGCAATATTTGCGACGCCAAGCTGGCGGAAGAGCCGCCGGCATTCCGACAGGCTCAGTCCTTCAAAATCAGCATTCGTGCTTGCTCCGTGCCAATGGCTTGCAATGGCAGAGGCATCAAGCGCCACATGGACGGGTCTTTGGGTAATATGGCGAAGGATCAACTCCAAATGGCTCTCAAACCGCTGACGCAGATCGCGGAAGGCCAGAGACATAATCGCAGGGTCGCCATGCTCCTTGGGCGATGCTGAAAAGACGCAAGCGACGTCATTAGCCTGCAACAACGGTAACTCAGACGCGTCGCTGAGGATGAGCGCCGCAATCCCGTTGGACGAAGGCTCGCTCATGCGAAGTCCGGCTAAGACCGAGGAGAGGCAGCCTTGATCACCGCCAAGCAGAAGGGGGATCGCATCTTTCTCACGGATGTGAGCGATTGTTCTCCGGATTGCGACTTCGAAAGTGCCGGTTGACGGATCAGGTCGCAGGTCGCCAAGATCAACCATCGAACTCGCAACATCCGCGCTGCGCAGGATCTGCCTCTGGTCGATGTCCATGGCGGACTTCATATTCGCATTGAAGTGCGACCCGAAATAGGCAGATGTCTCGCGCATCGCCAAAGGAGCAAGGTCAGTCCGGCCATTGACTACAGACGGCAGGCCAAATGCCACCACCATGCCCAGACCGACATCGTCCAACCTTGCCAGGCGACCGCGCATGAACGGCAGATGCCCGGCCATGCGGGGGAGCGGTTCAATCCTGAGTGGCATCAGACACCAGCCTTGCACAGATGTGCGACGACGATCTTGAGAATATAATGGGAGAGACTGGTTTCTTGACGGCCGCAAAGATCAAGGTCAGGCGCCAGGCCGGTTATGTGAACAGCGCCTATGTACTTTGGCGAAAGAGTTTCAATCGCTTCTCTAAGATGAGCCAGTGGCATTTCCCGGGTGATCACCATCTGGTTCCATCTAGACAGATCGACAATCAGGACAATCAGATCGAGACCATTGGCAGGTGCCCCTTCCGGGTCGGCAGTTGGTAACTCAAGCAGGAGCGTGTGTCTTGCAGACCCTTGCTCGAGAGCCTGCTGCATCAAAGGGCCCATCGAAAAGGCGCCTCCGACCACGACGGGGACCGCCCCTTTACCGATGATGCTCTTAAGCTGGCGCATCAATGCGTTGTGGTTTCGCTCACGCTCAAGCGGAAACACATTGAAATCACCAAGATCGAGGACGCGGACACCCGAAGGC
>Ga0209085_1002274_pt1 | contig 10979 bp, 7 predicted proteins | sample C_131016_EF_Meta_FD_187310 | JGI IMG/M metagenome (GOLD analysis project Ga0209085, IMG submission 187310) | Freshwater microbial communities from Lake Croche, Canada to study carbon cycling - C_131016_EF_MetaG (SPAdes) (version 2) | ecosystem: Environmental > Aquatic > Freshwater > Lake | place...
ATAGTCTCAAAGATCATGTCTACTAATACCGGTGCAAGACCCATTGAAGGCTCATCAAGTAGAAGTAATTTTGGTGATCCCATTAATGCTCGGCCTACCGCCAACATTTGTTGTTCTCCACCAGACATAGTTCCAGCTTTTTGATCAATGCGCTCTTGTAATCTTGGGAAGAGCTCTAATACGCGCTGGCGATCTGCAGCAATTGCAGCTTTGTCATTACGTAAAAATGCACCAAGATCTAAGTTCTCATCAACAGTCATACGTGGAAAAATTCTGCGGCCTTCAGGTGATTGGCAAATACCTTTTGCCACAATCTCATGTCCTTCAACACCATCGATACGCTCGCCATTAAATGTAATTGAACCAGCGCGTGGCTTTAAGATTCCTGAGATTGCGCGAAGAGTTGTTGATTTTCCAGCACCATTTGAACCGATTAAGGTAACAATCTCGCCTTGATTAACCTCAAGTGAAATTCCTTTAATCGCTTTAATGTTGCCGTAAGCAACCTCTAAATTATCAACTTTTAACATTTAATTACCGCTTTCTGCAGATTTACCAAGGTATGCCTCGATTACTCGCTTATTGGATTTAATCTCTGCAGGAGATCCTTCTGCGATCTTTTGGCCACGATCTAGAACAGTAATTCGCTCTGATACCTTCATAACAACTGACATGTCATGCTCAATTAAAAGAATTGATAAACCTTTTTCATCGCGAACACGATAAACGAAATCAACAAATGTCTTTGATTCTTGTGGGTTCATACCCGCTGTTGGCTCATCAAGTAACAAAACCTTTGGTTTAAGAGCAAGAGCGCGAGCAACCTCAAGACGGCGTTGATCACCATATGAAAGATTTCGAGCGAATTGATCTGCGGTTCCGCCAATACCAACAAACTCAAGAAGCTCACGAGCAGTTTTCTTTGATTCTGCCTCTTCAGCTCTTTGCTTACGTGTACCTAAAATTGTGCTTAGAATTCCTGATTTCAAATGTGAGTGCATTGCAACCATCACATTTTCCTCGGCGGTCATCAAACCAAATAAACGAATATTTTGGAATGTTCGAGCCACACCAGCCTGTGCAATCTTGTGAGGTGGCTTAGCGGTGATGTCCTGTCCATCAAAAGTCACTGTGCCGCTAGTTGGCTTATATAAACCAGTAAGCACATTGAAGAAAGTTGTTTTGCCAGCACCATTTGGACCAATTAGAGAAACAACTCCACCTGTTGGAATATCAAATGAAACATTATCAACTGCAACTAAGCCACCAAACTTAACCGAAATATTATCGGCATTAAGAACTGATTTACTCAAGATTAGTGACCTCCCGTATTTGTAGAGGCATCATCTGTTTCGTGTAGTAACTCCTTCAAGCGTGATTCAGGAAGTAAACCTTCACGTTTGTAAAGCATCATGAAGATAAGGATTCCGCCGAACAACAAGAAGTTGTAGGAAGGGAAATTAATATTTGTACCAAGTGCAGCATTTACAGTGTCACCAAAGGCTGGAAGTCCAGTTGCATTTACCCAAGAAATTGCGAGAGCTCCAACAATTACTCCCCACACATTGCCCATACCACCCAATACCACCATTGCTAATAATATGATTGAGATTGCAAAACTAAATCGATCTGCGAAAACTCCATTTACGTGAGTAGCAAATGCCACACCACCAATTCCACCTGAAACCGCACCTACAGCATATGCAGATAATTTTGAACGCATAAGTGGAACACCCATCATGCTGGCAGCTAGCTCATCCTCACGGATTGCAAGCCAAGCACGACCTAAGCGACCGCTTCTAATGCGAAGTGAAATGAAAACCATTAATGCAGCCAGGCCAACAAATATTAAATATTTCCAATCTAAATCAAATGGCCCAAGTGTTTTACCAAATAAACCGACATTGTCGATTGGTGAAATTCCCTTTGAACCATTTGTAAGGTTGAAACCACCAATATTTTCTCCATTGTAAAAAAATTGCGGAATGATTTCACCGAAACCTAATGTAACGAGTGCGAGATAATCACTCTTGAGTCGCAGCGTGGGTGCTCCGATAATCACACCAAACACTGCGGCGATTAACGCACCAATTATTAGTACTCCCCAGAATGATATGTGAATACCATTTTGTGATGATGGCGCAGTTGAACCAAGATGAAAATTTACTTGATGGAAGAAATCTGACATGAACCAACCAGCGGTATAACCACCAATTGCCCAGAACGCTACGAAACCTAGATCTAACAATCCCGCATAACCCACAACAATATTTAAACCAAGGGCGCAAATAACCCAAACAAGAGATTCATTTACAGTTGATGCTGGCATCCATTTTTGGAAGAAAGATGCAACCTCGTATGGAAGAAGTTCAACTACAAATGCATAGAAAACCCAGATTAATACAGCGGCAATAGTGAATCCACGGATCCACTTTGCTTGATCAAAACTCTTGTTGTTCTTCGCCTTCTTGTCTGAAGATCTTTTACCTCGCAGTGAAAGTTTCATTATTAAACCTTCTCCACCATCGGTTTGCCCAATAAGCCGGTTGGCTTAAAGGTCATAAGTAGAATAAGAATTGAGAAAACTACTGTTTGGGACCACTGTTGGCCAAGACCGATTGGCAATCCATCATTTAATCCTTGAATCAAACCGATCAAGATCGCACCAAGAACTGCACCTGAGAGATTTCCAATTCCACCAAGTACTGCAGATGTGAATGCGATTAAGCCGAGTTGATAACCCAGGTTGTAATTGGTTACACCGCGTGTTTGCTGGAATAACAAACCCGCTGCCCCAGCAAGAGCTCCGCCAAGTGCGAAGGTGAAAGCAATAGTTTTATCTACATTGATACCCATTAAGCGAGCAGCATCTGCATCCTGAGCGGTTGCACGCATAGCTTTTCCACGACGGGTCTTGGTAACGATATATGTCATCAAAACCAAAAGCGGGATTGTCACAAGGAAGGAAATTAATGTTGTGTAAGGGATATGAACCTTTGCGATAATAATTTCACCTGATGGTAGTACTGAGTTCCAGGTCTTTGGACCAGAGCCATTCCAACGAATTCCAATAAATTGAATAACAAATGAAACACCAACAGCGGTAATTAGTGGTGCAAGCTTTGGCGCTCTACGTAGGCGTCGATACGCAAAGCGTTCAATTGCTACATTGATTGTTGCGCAAAAACCCATAACCGCAATCAAGCAGGCAAAAAAGACAACATAGCCAACTGATGATGGTGAGTCTTGACCAAACCACACGGCGATAAAGGTTGCTGCGAATAATCCGCCTAACATGAAGAGATCACCGTGGGCAAAGTTAATTAACTCGATAATTCCATAAACCAATGTGTAGCCAAGTGCGATTAATGCATATAAAACACCATTGCTGATACCGATTGCAGATGCTTGAAAAAATTGTGATGGAGATTTAACCAGGTTTACTCCGAGCCATACGGCTACTAGAAGCAGGATTAATGTTGCAGAAAAGCGTTCAATGATCAGGCGAGCTGAGAATCTTGTAGAGCTACGAGCCATTCTCATCCCCTTCAAAAAATAAATAAATCTAAATTCGGTTGTTGCTCAATCCTATGTGAAACGGGGGCGTTTTAACACGCCCCCGCAACACCTTTCCTAACTATCAGTTTCCTGATAGTGAGGTTACTTCTGAACTGTCCAAGCCTGAACAGTAGTTTCCTTATTGTCCTTAACTACCTCAATAGTGATATCAATTGCGTTGATATCGCCAGTAGCTGGATCAATTGTTGCTGACTTACCAAGTACAGACTCGTCAGCTGTTAGTGACTGTCCTGCACCAGTGAAGATAGCGTCGCGAACACCCTTGCGAGTTCCGTCAGATGCTGCAATTGCCTTCAAAATAAATTGAACAGCAGCTACACCGTAAATTGGGTATGAACCAACTGGATCCTTACCGTACTTCGCCTTGTAATCTGCAACAAACTTTGCGCCAGCACCATTTGGGTTGTTAGCGATCAAAAGATCTGTTGATAGACCTGCGAATGAAAGGTATGCACCTTGTGCTTCTGGAAGCTCGTTGAACTCTGGGTAACCTGTGAATCCATCTGGACCCATCAACTTAACCTTTGTGTTGTCGCCAAGGATCTTTACCTTGTCCTTAGTCAACTGTCCACCGTTGTTATCAAAGATTCCGCCGAAGTAAACCATGTCTGGCTTAAGTGCTTTAATCTTTGTAAACAATGCTGAGTAATCAGATTGCTTCTTATCCCAACCTTCACCGTAAGCGCCTGAAGAAAGAACCTTGATTCCTTGCTTCTTTGCCTCAGTTGTGAAAGCTTGAGCAACACCTTGACCGTAGGTCTCTGTGTCATTTAGAACGTAAACAGACTTAACCTTTAGAGATTGTGCTGCGAATTGTGCAGCTGCTGATCCTTGGTTGTCATCAGTTGTACAAACACGTGCGTATGAACGGTTACCTGTTGGGAAGTACTTCTCAGGCTCTCCTTCATTCCACTTCTTTGTAAGACCTGGGTTTGTGTTTGCGTTTGAAATCATAAGCATTGGACCATCTGGTGCTTGGTTAACAACTGGTGCAATGATCTTTGCGCAACCTGAGTTGTAAGTTCCCATGATGGCAACTTCCTTCTTGTTTGCTACGTGATCTTGTGCGTTAGCTGCACACTTAGCATCATCCCATGAGCCTTTAGCTGCAGTTGCGTTGTCATATGACTTGAATGCAACTTCGTATGTTCCAGCCTTGTAACCTTGTTGTTCTAGGTAAAGCTGAATCGCCTTATTTGTTGAATCATTTGAATCAAATGCTGATCCTTGTAGAGGTAGATCAGTTGAAATGATCAACTTGTTTGAAGAGCTGCAACCAGTTAGCGCTGTAGCTGCAAGTGCAGCAACTGCTAGACCGGTAACAATCTTTGTAAGTTTTTTCATTGGTACCTTTCTGTTTGTCTTCCTGTTCATGTATCCCGGGACAGGGAGGTGAGAAGGGTATTAGGGGTGAGAGCGTCTTATCAACATGCGGATGAAATCATCCATATAACGAGATCATATCCCCGCATGATTTGCGTTTTTTATTACTTAAATGTTACTTATCAGGGGCTAAAGAGGGGTCAATAACCGCTGCTGCTACATCCTTCATTGAGATGCGTCTATCCATCGCAGTTTTTTGAATCCAAGAGAAAGCCTCTGGCTCTGAAAGATTTAAAGCTTTCATCAATACTCCCTTTGCGCGATCTATAACCTTACGAGATTCCAATCTTTCATAAATGTCTGCAACCTCTGCTTCAAGTGATTTCATCTGCTTATGTCTGCTGATTGCGATCTCTATTGCCGGAATCAAATCATTTATAGAAAAGGGTTTGACAACATATGCCATAACTCCGGCATCGCGCGCACGCTCTACTAACTCTCGTTGACTAAATGCGGTCAACATCAATACTGGTGCAATTGCAATAATTTGTTCAGCCGCTGTTATGCCATCCATCTCCGGCATCTTCACATCTAAAATTGCTAGATCTGGTTTATGTAACTTTGCTTGCTCTACCGCTACGGCCCCATTTTCAGCTTGGGCGATTACTTCATATCCAGCCTCAGTTAACATCTCAACCAGATCTAATCTAATGATCGTTTCATCTTCGGCAACCAAAATCTTAATTTTGCCAGTTGTATCAGTACTCATGTGCCTCGAGTCGGATTCGAACCGACACTATACGGTTTTTGAGACCGTCCTCTCTACCGTTGGAGTACCGAGGCGTTTTGTAGATTGGTTGTAAGTTTAAAGGAGTAAGTGATTTATCAGAAATTACTTGCGATAAGCAGGGGCGGCGCCACCTACTGCATCACCGATTTTGTGAACACGCATTGCGTTAATTGAGCCAGGAATTCCAGGAGGAGATCCAGCCACGATAAGAACTAAGTCGCCGATATTTACTCGCTTTGATTCAATTAATAATGTATCAACCTGCATCACCATTTCGTCTGTGTGATTAACAAAAGCTGTAAGCATCGGTTCAACACCCCATGAAAGTGCCATTCGGTTATATGTTCCAGTATCAGGAGTCATGGCTAGCATTGGAATTGGCGAACGAAGTCGTGACATACGACGAGCTGAATCTCCGCTTTGGGTAAATGCAACTAAATACTTCGCACCAACAGTTGCACCAACCTCTGTTGCGGCCTTAGTTATCGCACCACCTTTAGTGGCAGGTGAATGTTTCAACGGCGCAATCTGATCAAGTGCCACCGTTTCAGTGTGTTCAATAATTCTCGCCATTGTTTGCACTGTTTCAATTGGAAAATCTCCGACAGATGTTTCACCAGATAACATCAATGCATCAGCACCATCTAAGACGGCGTTGGCACAATCTGTTGCTTCAGCTCTAGTTGGTCTTGAGTTTGAGATCATCGAATCTAACATTTGGGTTGCCACAATCACTGGCTTGGCAGATTCGCGAGCCAAAGTTACGCAACGCTTTTGCACCATAGGTACTTCCTCGATTGGAAGCTCTACTCCTAAATCACCACGAGCCACCATGATGCCATCAAATGCATCAACGATTTCCTGCAGATTTTCAACCGCCTGTGGTTTTTCAATTTTGGCAATTACCGGAACGCGAATTCCCTCTTCATCCATAATTTTATGAACATCTTTGATATCAGCGGCATTTCTCACAAATGATAAAGCTATGAAATCTGCGCCTGCCTTTAAGCCCCAACGAAGATCTGAAATATCTTTTTCAGACATTGCTGGAACAGATACAGCCACTCCAGGAAGATTTAATCCTTTGTTATTGCTCACCATTCCAGGTTGGATTACCTTGGTAACAACATCATTTCCCTTTACTTCAGTAACTTGCACAGTTACCTTGCCATCATCGATCAATATGTAATCCCCTGGCTTGCAATCGCCAGGTAAGCCTTTGTAGGTCGTACCAACCTTTTCCTTGGTGCCATCTACATCATCGGTTGTAATAGTAAAGATATCGCCACGAGATAACTCATGTGGTCCATCTAAAAATCTTGCCAATCTAATCTTTGGTCCTTGTAGATCAACCAAAATTGCAATCGGTTTATTTGATTTCTTTGCGGCGGCGCGAACCATATCTAATCTGCTTTGATGCTCTGCATAATCCCCATGTGAGAGATTTAAGCGAGCCATATTCATGCCCGCATCTACTAATTGAGCGATTTTTTCTACAGATTCAACGGCTGGACCAATTGTGCAAACAATCTTCGCGCGACGCATATGAGTACTTTAATCTATCAATCGATCAAACCAGCGATTTAAAACGGTATTCAAACCATTAATGGTCGTGCAGTTGGCTCAATCGGTGATGGCAATTGGGTATTGCCTGTTAAGAATTTATCAACACTTGCAGCTGCACTTCTGCCCTCTGCAATTGCCCAAACAATCAATGATTGACCACGTCCGGCATCACCGCAAACAAAAACTCCTTCAGTGGCTGTTGCATATTCATCATCACGTTTAATATTTCCGCGCTCATCTATCTCAACCTCTAATTGCTTCAATAATTCAGATTGCTCTGGACCGGTAAAGCCCATAGCGAGGAAGACTAAATCAGCTGGAATAACTTTTTCAGAGCCAGCAATTTGTTCAAACTTTCCATTTTCAAATTTGGTCTCAACCAATTTAATTCCAGTTAAATTGCCAGCGTTATCTTTAACAAACTCCTGTGTTGATACAGAGTACAGGCGCTCTCCCGCTTCTTCATGTGCACTACTTACCCGATAGATCATTGGATATGTTGGCCATGGTTGATTCGATGGTCGCTCTTCAGTTGGACGCGGCATGATCTCTAATTGCGTAACAGATTTTGCGCCTTGCCTAATTGCAGTTCCTAAACAATCAGCACCAGTATCGCCGCCACCAAGAATTATTACATCCTTACCAGCAGCATTAATTTGTGGCTGATCAATTTCACCAAGTGCTTGTTTGTTGCCCCATGGTAAATACTCCATTGCTTGATAAACGCCAATTGCCTCGCGACCTGGCACATTGATATCGCGCCAATTTGTTGCACCAATTGCAATTACAACTGCATCGTACTTGCTGCGTAATTGTGCACCAGTTATATCTTTTCCAGCAGTCACGCCAGTTCTAAATCTGGTGCCTTCTTGCTCCATTTGATAGATCCGGCGATCCACAATTGCTTTTTCCATTTTGAACTCAGGGATGCCGTAACGAAGTAATCCACCGATTTTGTCGGCTCGTTCATAAACTGCAACGGTATGCCCGGCACGGGTTAATTGTTGAGCAACTGCTAACCCGGCAGGTCCTGAACCAATAACTGCAACTGTCTTTCCGCTTAACCGATCTGGTGCAAGTGGTTTAACACGCTTTTCTAAAAATGCCTCTTCAATAGTTCGAAGCTCTACCTGCTTAATCGTTACCGCATCTGCATTAATGCCAACTACACAAGCGGTCTCACATGGTGCCGGACACAATCTGCCGGTGAACTCTGGAAAGTTATTGGTGGCGTGCAATCTATCGATTGCTTCATCTTTTTCATTTCGCCAAATTAAGTCATTCCACTCTGGAATTAGATTGCCGAGTGGGCAGCCTTGATGACAAAAAGGGATTCCACAGTCCATGCAACGTCCTGCTTGTTTTTGCAGATGCGAAAACTCCTGCTCTTGATAAACCTCTTTCCAATCCTTAATACGAACATCAACTGGTCTGCGTTTTGGTGTCTCGCGCGGAGTATTTAAAAAGCCCTTTGGATCAGCCATTTATCGCCGCCATTACTGCGTTCTCGATTGGTAAACCTTCGCGCTCTGCTTTGCTCATGATATCTAGCACGCGTGCATAATCACGTGGCATAACCAATGAAATTCTATTTTTTGCTGCGCTCCAATCGGCAAGTAATTCCTTAGCAATATTTGAATCTGTTTCCTTGAAAAATAATTTAATTAACTCATGCAGCTTTTGATCCTGATCGGCTGGAATTGCAATTACATCAACCATCTCTGGATTAATTAATTTTTGATCTAGATCCAGCACAAATGCGCGTCCACCTGACATGCCAGCAGCAAAATTACGTCCAGTCTTGCCAAGCACAACCACAGTGCCGCCAGTCATGTATTCGCATCCATGATCGCCAACTCCTTCAACAACTGCAGTTGCACCAGAGTTACGAACACAAAAACGCTCCCCGACAACGCCGCTGATAAAGATTTCCCCAGAGGTTGCGCCATATCCAATTACATTTCCGGCAATAACATTCTCATTTGATGCAAATTTTGATTTCTCATCTGGGCGAATAATTACTCGACCACCAGATAATCCCTTTGCCACATAATCATTGCTATCACCAAATAATTTGATGGTTAAACCAGATGGAATAAATGCGCCTAATGATTGTCCCGCTGAGCCATGCAGCGTTAATTCAATGGTGTCGGTTGGTAAGCCAACGCCCCCAAATCTGCGTGATATTTCCGCGCCCAACATAGTTCCGACAGTTCGGTTTACATTTCGGACTGGTAACTCAATCTTCACTGGCGTGGTTTTTTCCAGCGCCGAATTAGCAAGTTCGATAAGTTGATTATCCATCGCACCACTTAATCCATGATCTTGGGTGGTTGAGTTTTTTCTAGATGATTTATCAACTGGTGCAATTAATAGCGGTGCTAGATCTAATCCCGATGCTTTCCAATGCTCAACTGCATTCTTGGTATTTAGTAACTCAACCTGACCAATTGCTTCATCTAAAGTTTTAAAACCTAACTCCGCCAAGATTTCGCGAACCTCTTCGGCAATATACTCAAAAAATGTTTCAACAAACTCTGGCTTACCATTAAATTTCTTGCGCAGCTCTGGGTTCTGCGTTGCCACACCAACTGGGCAGGTATCTAAATGACATACGCGCATCATTACGCAACCTGAAACCACAAGAGGTGCAGTTGCAAAACCAAACTCCTCTGCGCCAAGCAATGCTGCAATCATCACATCTCTGCCAGTCTTCATTTGGCCATCAACTTGAACCACAATGCGATCGCGCAAACCATTTAACATCAAGGTTTGTTGCGTCTCTGCCAAACCTAACTCCCAAGGAGCGCCAGCATGTTTTAAAGATGTAAGAGGTGATGCACCAGTTCCGCCATCATGACCGGAAATCAAAACCACATCAGCATGTGCCTTGCTCACTCCAGCAGCAACAGTTCCTACTCCAACCTCTGCAACTAACTTCACATGAATGCGTGCATCATTGTTAGCATTTTTTAAATCATGAATTAATTGAGCTAAATCCTCGATTGAGTAAATATCATGATGTGGAGGTGGTGAAATTAATCCAACACCTGGTGTTGAGTATCTAACCTTTGCAATCCATGGATAAACCTTGTTGCCCGGTAGCTGTCCACCCTCGCCAGGCTTTGCACCTTGCGCCATTTTGATTTGAATATCTTGTGCATTAACTAAGTACTCACTAGTTACACCAAAGCGACCACTAGCAACCTGTTTGATTGCAGATTTGCGGGAATCTCCATTGGTATCTGGAATATTTCTTGCAGGATCCTCGCCACCTTCACCAGTGTTTGATTTACCGCCAATGCGATTCATTGCAATCGCTAATGTTTCATGAGCCTCTTGCGAGATTGAACCATAGGACATTGCACCAGTCGCAAACCGCTTAAGAATTTCAGAGGCTGGTTCGACCTGGTCAATTGAAATAGCTTTACGCCCCGCCTTGTTGAATTCAAATAAACCACGCAAGGTCATTAAATGCTTTGATTGATCATCAACTGATTTTGTGTACTGTTTAAAGATATCAAAACGCTTATTGCGAGTTGCGTGTTGTAATTTGAAAACAGTTTCTGGATTAAATAAGTGAGGCTCACCATCGCGGCGCCATTGATACTCACCACCAATTTGAAGTTTCTTACTTCCCGGTACCTCGCCGCCTGGTGGATAAGCAATGTGATGACGTTTAATTGTCTCTTGTGCAATTACATCTATTCCAACGCCACCT
>Ga0209085_1002276_pt1 | contig 10977 bp, 12 predicted proteins | sample C_131016_EF_Meta_FD_187310 | JGI IMG/M metagenome (GOLD analysis project Ga0209085, IMG submission 187310) | Freshwater microbial communities from Lake Croche, Canada to study carbon cycling - C_131016_EF_MetaG (SPAdes) (version 2) | ecosystem: Environmental > Aquatic > Freshwater > Lake...
TTTCTAACAGAGGCAATTGTTGCCGCTCGAGGAGGGCTGAAGACTCCCTCATTAATTCCTATTGTTCAAGACGTTTCTGTTCCAACTGCCCAAAGCATTATTCTTCCGTAGGCTATTGGACACTTACGTCTTTTATTTAGTCTTAAAAAAGAGACTATAGAATAAGATGAATTGTTTCTGAAAAAGGCTACAGTCATTAAACAAATCTTCCACTCACTAGAGACGAAAAAGAAACTCAGTGTAGAATACCTAGCCATCTTTGTTGCCCAACTGAGTATAACTTGTTTTACGATAATCCAATTCGTTACTAATTTGCAATTGAAGACTAAGATTCCAAATTAAGTTAGCATAGGCAGTTTGATTATTGTTGATTGAATTTGAGCCTATAGTACTTATAAAAGGCGAATCTATCCCATAGCCGAGATGGAGATGAAGAGCCTCGGTAAAATAGTAATAGACTTCGCCAAAGCCGCCAATACCTTTCACAGGATTCAAAGTTTGGGGATCATATGGTTGATTAATTAGGGATCCATATTCACTCAGCGCCTGTCCAACATAGAATTGTCTCTTAAAACCAGAGCGGTCGCCCATAAGAATATTAGTAGCTACTCTCGTACCCCAAACATTCAAGTTAACTCGATTTAAAATTGAAGGATTTGGTGTATTAGACATCTTGATAATAAGATAAAAATGGTAAAAATAGTAAAAAAAACAGATAATTAAAAAATAAACTTTAAGAAAAATAACAATGAGTGTATATATTTGGGAATATATTAAGACTAATCAAAAAGCGGTAAAAAGATTATTAGGAATTAGTTTTAAACAATTAGAACAATCAATAGAACGAGTCAAAATATTACATCACATTAAACAAGAAGAAAATGTTTAAAAAAATCCTAGATTAATAGCTTCAGGTGGAGGGAGAGCATCTCTTCTTTCTTTAGAAGAACAAATAGTTTTAACTTTAATATATTTTAGACAGCATATAACATTTCAAGTATTAGGGTTATTATTTCAAGTAAGTGAGTCTGGCGCACATAATATTTTTAATTATTGGCAAGAAATTTTAAGAGAAGCTCTTCCGGCAAGTCTTATAGAACAAGTAGAAAAGTCTAGAGAAAATATGGAAGAAATTCTGGAAAATTTAACAAAACTTCAATTAATAGTAGATAGCTCAGAACAAGCTATAAAAAGACCTTTAGACTACAAAATACTGCCCTTTGGGCAGAAAAATCAAAAGAAATATTATTCGGGTAAAAAAAAAGACCATACATTTAAAAATCAATTAATTGTCTTACCATCTCAAAGAGAAGCCGCGCCAAGCGCGTCTACAGGGGAAGATATTATAGATGTCGTTGTTGGAAAACCAAGTCCTGTAAGTGATATTAAGTTATGCCGAGAACAGCTAAGTAAATTTCAACATGAACAAACTTTAATTGGTGACAAAGCTTATGTAGGCTCTAACCAAATAAGAACACCAATTAAAAACCTGCCAAAGGAGAATTAACTAAAGAACAAAAAGAAGCAAACAAAAATTTATCTCAAGAGAGAATATTTGTTGAACATATAATAAGAACATTGAAAATATTTAGAATTACCCAAGACAGATTTATGCTCCATAAAAAACGATATAAATCAGTTATATAACTGTTTGTGGGTTGATAAGATTAAGAATAAGAAGTTCAATTTTAGAATTAAGTAGATCGGCATAAATAAAGGTAACTGCCAGAAAAAAAGGAGACCCTTCGGGCGGCTACGCCCACAGGAGTCAGTCGTATGGAGTCAGGAGTAGGAAAGGAATTTAGAAATTTTTAGAACTATTAAACTTAATAATCTATTTGACGTTTAATTAATCCTACCTACTTATATTTTTTTAAACAAGTTGTTTGCTGAAAAAATCGGACATTCCCAATTTTAGTGTCTTAAGAACTAATAAACTACTATTAAATCCTCCCTACACCCGCTCGCCCTAGACTACTGACCGAAGGTCAGAGAAACAGAAAAGAAGTACAATAATAATATACACTTTTTCTATAGATAATTGTTGCATTTTACCGCCGATGATTATATTATGTATAGTTAAGCTAAATCAATCTTTTACAGTTATATTGTACTATTTTGAATCCAGACTAGGAATAACTGCTTGGCCTCAAAAGCTTTAAAGGACTTGTTTTGTAAGCTAAAAAGCATCAAAGAGGAGTTTTAGCAGCTCATATGGCTAGGCGTAGCCGCCCAGAGGGTACAGGCAACACAGTAGCAGGTTTCTCTACGAGAAGCCTACGGCTACAAGGATTTAAGGTTTTTTAGAGTATGTAATTTAAGATCCTTTTAGCTTAGCTAGACTTTAGATTTATTAGTATTACTCATGTCTAATTCAATTTCTGTCTCAGATGGTGTCAATAGAAAGACGAAAACTTCTTGGCTACCTCTTACTGTGATCTGTGTGGCACAAATTATGGTGGTGCTGAACGGCAGTGTAACTAGTGTGGCAATTGGGTCAATTGTAACGGATTTGAATACATCGGCTACAACTGTACAAACTGGATTAGTAGCCTTTTCTCTAGTTACGGCTTCCCTAATTATTACTGCAGGCAGATTAGGAGGAACGTTTGGCTCACTTAATGCCCTGCGAATCGGGGTGGGGTTATTTGGTATAGGAGAATTGGTAATCGGCTTGACCCCCTCTGCAGGTGGAGTCATTGCTGGAGAAGCCATAGCCGGGTTAGGAGCGGCTATCTTAGTGCCATCATTGGTCGCTTTGATTGTGGAAAACTACCAAGGCAAGCAACAGGCAACTGCAGTGGGATTTTTGGGTGCTTCGGCTGGAATTGGTGGTTCAGTAGGGCTGCTAGCAGGCGGCTGTATTATCAATACCCTGGGCTGGCGGGCTGGATTTTTTACGATAGTGGCGCTCTCCTTATTGACTCTGGTACTTAGTTTCATTTTGCCCAATAAACGTAAACTCAAAGGGCGGCTCGATTTAGACTTCCTCAGCGTGCTGCTCTCAGCATCAGGGATACTAACACTAGTAATGGGCATTAATCAAATCTCGGTTTGGGGAGGCTTTCTCGCTAAACCAGGCTCTCCCTTCAACCTCTTTGGACTATCGCCTGTACCACTAATAATTGGAATTGGAATTTTTCTATTGCAGAGTTTCTTATCTCGGCAAGTGGACTTATGGCAAAATGGCAGAACCCCTCTACTCTCGCCTCTGGTGCTAGATACGCCTCTAGAGCGTTCGTCTATTCTGCTCTACATTTTTTCATTAGCTATCCCAGGTGCACTCGCTTTTGTGGTGCCACTTTATACTCAATTGGTACAAGGAGCCTCAGCATTACAAACCGCTCTTGTCCTCTTGCCATTCGCACTAGTGCTTTTTATAGGTGCGATTGCCTCAGCAAAACTGGCGACTCGCTTTTCACCCCGCCAGATTGTCTTTATCTCCCTAATCATTGAGTTCATAGGGTTGCTGATGCTGGCTTTTACCTTTGCCAATGACTGGGGTACTCCAGTTATATTGCTGGGTCTGGCGTTGGTAGGTGGGGCAATTGGCGTTCTGATTTCGGTATTGAGCATGGTGTTATTGTCAGCCTCACCTCCTGAACTAGGTGGCGATGTGGGTGCGTTGCGGGGTACTGGTAGTAGCCTAGGTGCTGCTCTAGGTCCTGCACTGGTGGGTGTAATTTTACTCTCAGCGCTGACGGGTTCGGCATCAGGGTTGATTGAACGTAGCCAGATCCTACCACCAGAGTTTAAGCGGAGCGTAGATTTGAGTGGGGCTAAATTTATGAGCAATGCCCAACTGGAACAGATAATAACGAAAATTCGGGGAATTGATGACACTCACAAAAAAGAGTTGCTGAATATCAATACAATTGCTCGGCAAGATGCTCTCAAGATTGCCATGTTGTTTGCGGCAGGATTACCACTTTTAGGATTGATTCCTAGTCGAAATTTACCCGACCACAGGGTAGACGGTCAGGTAACAGGTCATAAATAAGCGATAAAAAGTTATCTCTGCAAACAATAAATTAAGAATAATATGGAAGAATTTGATGATATTTATCAACCTGAATCTACAAATGTAGAATTAGCCAAAGAAAGAAACCGTGTTGCGGCTGAACGGACTCTGATGGCTTGGATTCGCACTAGTCTATCTATGATTGGCTTTGGGTGTGGCATATATTATATTATCCATAATCTCAACCATTTCAACAATCCAGTGAATGAGGTTAGACTATCAAAGATTATAGGCTTATCCTTTGTTGCTTTAGGCGTATTTGCTCTCGTGATGGCTAGCATCCAACATATTCAAGAACTTAAACACATCAGACGTTCTCATTATGTCTATGTTTCTAAATCATCATTGGGGTTGATTGTTGGTATAGCTTTAATTATCATTGGATTAGTGGCATTTATTGGAATCTCAAACAATATTTAATTACTAATCTCATGACAAATAACGAATTTATAATCAGGCTAATTGTAGCTTTTTTTGGCGTTGCTGATTTACGAGATGAATCAAGCTCGGACTCTCCCCATCCCAAAACTTACAGCAATTTGAGACCAAATACAAATCAAAACCAAGGGGCGGGGCTTCTTGCGCCCCGCATGGTTGAGAGCTTTTTAATCTGGGCTTCATTTGATAGGAATTTGCTGTAAGATAATGAACAAGCAATCTAACTGTATCTCCGCTTGCGGTATGCTTTAACATTTCAATAGACTTTGAATAACATAAAGTTTTGCGTTGTAATCTCGCTAAATAATGTCTTAAACGAGTATTTTCACCCTCAACTCTTGTCATATAAGTTTTACTAATAATTTGATCACCAGTAACTAATGCTGCTAATCTTGCGTTTTTTATGGTTAATTTGTCCCATTATCTTCTCGCACCGTACCGGCTGACTTACGGTCAACAGCCCCCAAAATCCTAATTCTGGTATTATTGACCTCAAAGCTTACCATCATGGGTGTCACTATGTTCTACAAATGTTAAAAATGCGCTAACGTAAAACCCGAACCTAATTTATTGTCCCAAATTTTTGCCCAGCTTACTTCAATCGGTCGTATTCATAAGAGTTCCACAAATCCTCTCCCTTCATAAATTGGCAAAGGTATTGTTTTTAAGTATAATTTATATTATATATACATTATATTCATAGTTCAATACTTAATACTTTTTAATGAATATTAACCCGAACCAATCTATCAAACACGCAGGCGAGTTATTGCAAAGATACTCTAAAGGAGAACGGATCTTTAGCAATGCTCAATTAAAAGGGGCTGATCTTTTTAAAGCAAACTTGAGTAATATAGATCTAACTGATGCTAACTTAGAAAGGGCTATTTTATTTAGGGCAATACTAACAGGCGCTAAGTTGAGTCGTGCTAATCTCAAAGGAGCCGATCTAGTAAACAGTAATTTAACTGATGCCAATTTAGAAGGCGCTCAGTTACGCGGTGCTAATCTATATGGAGCAGATTTAAGTAGAGCCAACTTAGCCTCTAGTGATTTAGTCAGGTCCTGTCTAGAAAATGCCTCATTTGCCGAAGCTAACTTAGAAAAAAGTAATTTAACTTCGGCTAATTTGACTGATGCTATTTTTTCTAATGCTAACCTGCAAGAAGCTATTTTACAAAATGCTATTTTAAAACGCACTTATTTACAAGAAGCTAATTTATTACAAGCTAATTTAATTGATGCAGACTTTAGTGAAGCTGATTTAGAAAGGGCAATTCTCAAAAAAGTTAACTTACGCGGCGCTCAATTAAATTATGCTAATCTGAGTTATGTTACATTATTAGGTACAGATTTAGTTAGTGCGAATTTACAAAGTAGTAATTTAACTGAAGCAGACTTATTTGGGGTCGATTTGAGTAAAGCTAATCTGAGTTATACTAATTTAACCCAGGTTGATCTAAGAGAAGCTAATTTAACAGGTGCTTTGATGATTGGGGTTGATTTATCTGGAGCGGATCTCTTCGGCACTGAACTTAAAAATGCCAATTTAGAAGGAGCCAATTTAGAAGGAGTTAACCTATATAGAACAAAAATGAATGGTACTAAGCTTCAAGGAGCATCTTATAATGATAAGACAGAGTTTCCCCCTAAATTTGAACCGACCAGTCATGGTATGCGGAAAAAGAATTTAATTTGAAGCCCAAATTTTTAACAGATAAGCCACACTATTAGCTACTAAGAGATAACTTTCTTTAGTGTAACCGCCACTTAATACCATAACCCAAGGTATTCCTGCTTCTGTTAAGGTATGAAAGACGAATTTATCTCGCTCTAAAATGCCCTTTTTCGAGATGCGAAGTCCCCCTAAGTCATCGTTTTCATAAATATCTGTTCCAGCATTATAAAAAGCAATTTTAGGTTTGTCTACTTGTTCAATAAATGAGGGTAACTGTTTTTTTAATATGTCTAAATACTCTTCATCTTCAGTTCTACTATTGAGGGGAATATTATAATTAGCACGACTGCTTGCCCACCAATCTTGGGGATAGACATTTTGATTATACATATCTAAAATATAGACAGATTTATCCAGAGAAAATACTCTTTCAGGACCATTGCCTTGATGGGCATCTAAATCTATAATCATTACCGCATCATCAGGGTCTAAAAGTTCAGATTGACGCAATACATTAATGGCAATGGCAATATCACAATAAACACAAAAACCCTCCCCTTTATCTGCACTAGCATGATGATAACCTCCTGAGAGATTAACTGCTATCCCGTGATTTAATGCCCATTGAGCGGCTAATATTGTGCCTTTAGTTGCTAGTAGCATTCCTTTTAAAATACGTCTTTCTAAAAGAAAATAAGGGAGGAGACCTAATTCAGGTAATTCTAAAGCCTTAGCCAAATAAAAAGAGTTTTTTAATTTTTGTAAATACTCAGGAGTATGTACGGTTAATAACTCTTCAACCGTTACAGGTTCTTTGGGTGTAATTCGCCATTGTTCTAGTCTATTCCCAAACTGAGAGACAAGTTGCTGCCAAGCATTTGCATATTTACAACTATCAAAAGGGTGCAGTCTTTCTAAACCGAGAAAACGAATATTATATTCAGGAGAGTAAATGATTTTTGGTTCTATATCTTTCATTTATTTTGTGTTTTCAAGCGTTTTATTTCCTTAGCATATTGCAAGAGAGTTTTAGGTTCCCAGGCTTCAATTTCTCCTAATGGGATAAAAAATCATAATTATCAGGTTTGATACCATCTACTTTCCATCCCAAAACCATAGCCATAGCAATAAATACCCCGCCATAGGCGGCATAAACTCTCCCAAAATTGGCAGTCTGAAAAGTGGCTACAACACCATATAATGCTATAGTTATAACTCCTATGATCCCCCATGAGACGGGTTTTCCTTCCTTTAGCCATTCCCAAACTAAATAACCGCCTCCTATTTCAAATAGACCAGCCCACATAAAATTAAGTAACGATCTTACTACTTCTTTCATAACCGTAACTTCATTATTTTGTTAAGCATTATTTATACTCTAGAAAAGTAGATTAAAAAGTTCTCAATGAACATTTTCTTGCTCTAAAATCAGTACCTTATATTGAAGCTCGGCTCCATTTTAGATTTGTTAAATCTAAAGTGTAATCTAGTGAATTTTCAATGTATTCTTTTTTGCCATTCAACATTACGCAGAGTTTACCACCACTTATATGTATCAGGAATGATTCTTTGTAATAAGCTTTGTGACTACTAATCCAGCCAGGTTTATCCCCTGTTGTTTCCATCTTTTCTATTTTGAATGTCTGACAATGAAGTCGATAGACTGGAGTTTCATTGTAGATTCTTTCATCTGAATAGCCTAAATTTCCAATGATGTATATATATTCTCCAACTAAAGTTGCCGTATGAAAGTCAGTTGGAGGAAAAACTTCTTTGGGATAACCTAAAATTTGAAAGTTTCCGTCTCCTTGGTAAACTACTACATCATTGTATATACAAAAGTCAGGATCATAAGAGTCTTCATGTTCGCCAGCTATTTCAATGATTAAACCCGATGGTAGTTCTGTAATAGTTCTGCCAAATCTTTGATAAGACCATACTAATTCATCCGAATAACCTCCATTCAAAATATGTTTTGCCGATGCAGCGGAAATACCACTACGTACCATTTCCTTCCAAAAATCGACTTCCATTACTTCGGGGTTAGTTTTGCCAAATCGAGGCTCTTTACCTAATCTATATTGTTTTGTTGTCACTTGAAGATCACTGTCACCAACGCCCGTTAGTAATATTCGCATATCATTATTAATATCACTGAGGTCTTCACCAGCAGCAACTAACATTCGGACAATTTCAAGGTTATTAGCTAACTCAATTGCTTTGTGTTCTGACTCAATTGTATTGCTATTAATAGGACTATTCCACTGATAGGTTTTAGTTAGATTAGCCCCACTATTGAGGAGAACCTGCACACATTCAGTAGCACCACATTCTGCAGCTATCATTAAGGGAGTATAATGAAAATCGTCAGTAGCTTCAATATCAAATCCCTCTTCAATTAACCATTGCAGAATTTCGACTTGATTATTTTCAACAGGATATATAAGTGGAGGCTTTCCACAACGTCCGCAATCGTTTTTATCTGCTCCTGATGAGAGAAGTAATTTGGCTTTTTCTAATTCTCCCACCTGAAGACTTAACAGCCAAGGTGTTCTTTCCCACCAGTCACGAACAGAAAGATCGGCACCTTCATCTAGTAATATTTTAACCTCATCTATACTGCCAAAAACAATAGCATACATTAAGTCTGTCCATTGCAATTGATTAGGATCAGATCCAGCTTCTAATAACACTTTAACAGCATCAAATCTTCCTCTTCGAGAAGCTATTCTCAATGCAGATTCTCCATACCTACTAACCCCGTTTAATTTAGCACCTCTTTTAATTAATAAATTTAAGATGGTTATTAAGTTTTCATCACCAGTCATAGTATTAATTAATACATCATAACTGCTTTCGGTTTGATAATTAATATCAGCCCCAGCTTCTAAAAGAAATTGAATTTTATCCAGATTTCCCGATCTCACTGCTAAGCCAAGTACAGTAGTTTCTTTAATAACTGCATTGACGTTAGCGCCATGTTCTACAAGGAATTGAATCATATCAAGACCTGCATTGGGACTAGTTACAGCCCACATTAAGGGCGTCTGAGACCAGTATTGATCTCTACAATCAATATCAACACCGTTGGCGATTTGATGTGCTACTCCCGCAATATCTCCCTGTTTTGCCTGAATATGAATTTGCATAAGTTTTTAGCTTTGTCTTATTGTATCAAAAGAGAATAAATCACACTCTAAACATTCTACTCTGGTCTTATGTTGAAGCCCAAGTTTTTAACAGATAAGCCACACTATTAGCTATTAAGAGATAACTGTCTTTGGTATAACCACCACTTAAGACCATAACCCAGGGTATCCCTGCTTCTGTTAAGGTGTGAAAGACAAATTTATCCCGATCTAAAATCCCCTTTTTCGAGATGCTGAGTCCCCCTAAAGGATCATCTTCACAAATATCTGTTCCTGCATTATAAAAAGCAATTTTAGGTTTACCTACTTGCTCAATAAATGAGGGTAACTGTTTCTTTAATATGTTTAAATACTCTTCATCCTTAGTTCCATAATTAAGAGGTAGATTGCAATCAATACGCTCACTTGCTAACCAATCATGTGGATAATTCTTTTGATTATACATATCTAGAATATAGACAGATTTATCTTGAGAAAATACTCTTTCTGTCCCATTGCCTTGATGTGCATCTAAATCTATAATCATTACAGCATCATCGGGGTCTAAAAGTTGAGATTGACGCAAGACATTGATGGCAATGGCAATATCACAATAAACACAAAAACCTCCTCCTCTATCTGCACTAGCATGATGATAACCCCCTGAGAGATTAACTGCTATACCGTGATTTAATGCCCATTGACCAGCTAATATTGTCCCTTTCGTTGCTAACAGCATTCCTTTTAAAATCTGTTGTTCTAAAAGCTCATAAGGTATCTCTAAGTCAGACACTTCTAAAACCTGAGCCACATAAAAAGGGTCTTTTAATTGTTGTAAATACTCAGGAGTATGTACAGTTAATAACTCTTCAACTGTTACAGGTTCTTCTGGGATAATTTGCCAGTTTTCTAGTCTATTCCCAAACTCGGAGAGAAGTTCTTGCCAAGTATGGCCATATTTACAACCATCAAAAGGATGCAGATTTTCTAAATTGCGAAAACTAATATTATATTCAGGAGAATAAATAATTTTTGGCTCTATATCTTTCATTTATTTTGGGTTTTCAAGCGTTTTATTTCCTTAGCATATTGCAAGATAGTTTTAGGTTCCCAAGCTTCAATTTCTCCTAAGGGGATTCCCATACCGACATAGAGATCTAAATCTGCTAAGGGACGAAAAGATGGCTGTATCCCTGAACCTATATAAAGGGCGTTAGCAATTATTGTGGAGCAGTTAAAATCTGCTAATTTATAAGAAATTTCACTATCTTTAACTTTACACCAATATTCTCTGATCTCTTCTTCCTTGAGATCTTCTAGTTCGATAATAGTTGGCTCAAATCCTAATTTTTTTCGATCAAATTGATAATCTTGATAGAGTGGACGACGCTCTACATTCATTGTCAAATGACGGATCATACTAGCAGCAAAGGTTTTTCTGGCTTTATTTGGCCAAAAAGAAATGTAAACATCTTCACCCATTTCGAGAGAAGTATGCCCAACATCTCCACCTCTTGGTAACCAAATCAATACTTTAACAGTCATAATTAATGTCTCGGTGCATACATAATAATAAAGACCCCTAGGGACTTGCAAAGAAATAAGATACCAGTTATCCAGTTGGAATAATGGTTATATCCCATGAGGGCAAATCTATTGAAGGAAACCAAAATTGCCGACTATATTCTAAGTCTTCTGTTGATGGAATTACA
>Ga0209085_1002277_pt1 | contig 10977 bp, 11 predicted proteins | sample C_131016_EF_Meta_FD_187310 | JGI IMG/M metagenome (GOLD analysis project Ga0209085, IMG submission 187310) | Freshwater microbial communities from Lake Croche, Canada to study carbon cycling - C_131016_EF_MetaG (SPAdes) (version 2) | ecosystem: Environmental > Aquatic > Freshwater > Lake...
CCTAATGAGCGAAGTCCCTTTTTCCTTTCATCAAATAAAAATGAACTTACTCGACCAGATTTAGTCTTAACTGATATGGCAAGTGAATCTTCACCGGGTGCCAAGGTATCTAGCGAAATACTTTTTGTGGAGTTAGGTGAAATCGCAACTTGCTTAGGTTCAAGTACGCCAGTTGATGTGTAAACCCCAATTTCTACAGCTGATTCGCTGAATCCACTATTAACAATAGAAAGAATTGATTTACTTGTTAATGCTCCAGATCCGCCGACAAACCATTGCTCACCGCTACTTACTGAACATGGCACAACCGCTTTCCACGTATTGTTAACAAAGGTCAATGCGGTTCCAGGATTTCCGTCGATCAGAATAGAATTTTCACCCAAGACAATTGAGTTTGCATTTGCAGATGTAAACTTCTTAATTTTGCCATCGATTAATCGCTTGCCAATCTTTGAATTAGGAAGTGCGGCAATTGCTGTGGCTTTAGTTACGTTTGCTGGGCAGGCGGTTGCCGGGTATGAATAGGTAATCTTTATCTGTTCATTTCTGGTTGGTGCTAAGTAAGAAATTAAACCAAGAATCGCTAAGGTAATTACGACTGAGTTGTATTTAGAGTTTCTTAAATACTTATTCATTATGCCAACTCCTCAAGTGGAACCTCTTTGCGACGGCGCCCAGCAGGAAGAGCTAGAACGATCAGAGCTAATATAGAAATAAGTTGAAGTGAAACCCAACCACGTCTTGTGGTGCCATCGTGCACAAGTGAAAGTTCGCCTGGTTTATCAATAACAAATGCTGGTTGACCAAATTGATTTTTGGAAATCATAACGATTCGACCATCTAGTAATAATTGCCAAGAATTATCATATTTTTCAGCTAACAAGATTGTGCCAGGTTTAGCAGCGTATGCATTTGAAGATTTTTCATTTGAGGCAAGTGAAAAACTTTGTCCATCCAGATCTACTAAGGTCAATCTGGCATGGGCACCATTTACCTTCCAAACAACACCATCTTTAGTCGCAGAAGATCTAGTGAATCCACCGATGCCATCAATTGTTCTCACTAATGCGGCATCTGCTGGATTTTTCATAAATACATACTGCACGCCATAGAAACCAAGGATCTGACTGCTGGTTGTGCCAACGCCACTTACTAGGTCTGAGATTGTTTGTTGAATTTCAGTTGGCATCTTTGCGGACATATCAGCATCGCCAAGTTGAAGATCTCCACCACGGGTAATGAAGTACTGAAGTTGTTCCTCGCTCTTACGAATAACCAATGTTTTTGGCTTGCCAGCTGTACTTGCTAAATCGGTGATAAAAGCTGGAATTACTTGTTCTTGATTTGCTTTCACTAAAGAGTTTGCACCAACTGTTGCCGCCCAAAATGGCATAAGAATCAACGAGATAGCGGTTGTAATCGCCGTAATTGCAGATAAGAAATGTCGATAACCAATATTTGTTGCACGCAATATTGGCAGCAGCTTTTCAAATAAGGAGAAGGCGGAAAGGAGTGCCATGGTTTGCGCAAAGATTATTAATGGACCAGTCCAAATGCGTTGAGCGGCGCTGCCATTACCAACTACATAATAGGTTGATAAGGTAGCGGCAACGGCGATCGTCACAATTCCTAACAATGCAGAATCACGATGATCTGATGTAATTAATGAGATCAATAAAAATAAGGCAAATGGTGCGATAAAAATTAATCCAGGAGCAGTTGGTCCGCCAGGATTAAAGAGCAAGACCGATAAAACACCAGAGCTTTCAACTGACAACCCAGGTTCTAGTAATCCTTTTAGAGGATGAAATACAAATGAAAAGGCCCAAGGGATATTCATAAAGATTGGGGCAAAAATCAAAGCAGCCCGCTTTTTAAATTGGTCCTTATTTAAATTCTCGATTAAATGTTGGAGGGTTCTAGTGCGCCAGGTAGTTGAATCTGAAACATACTGTTGAATAAACAAGATCAAATTTAGTAACAACCAACCAATGCCAAAGAGTGGCGAGAAGGCCATGGCTACGCCAGCTATTAAACAAATAGATGCGGTTCTGCGTAGGGACAAATTTTCAACTCTTAGATTTTTAGGCATTAAGGTGAAAAGCGATGGCAAAATCAAAGCGATCACAATTGTGCCTAATCTGCCCTGATTGATTGCGGTAAAAATAACTGGCGAAAAGGCATACAACAACGAAGCGGTAAATGCCGAGTACTTTCCTAAGGAAAATCTAATTGAGGAACGGTAAAAAGCAATAAAGGCAAGGGTTGGCGTTAAAAAGAATAAAGCTGCTAGAAAGCTTTGCGGATTTCCTAATGTCACAGCTGATGCAATTGCAACCACTGGTAACCAAGTAGGTACAGCAGCAGAGCTTCCCAATCCAACTAAGTGCCAAGAATCCACATATCTACGAAGTAGTTCCATTGCGCTATCAGGCGCAACAGCAAGTGCTCCCCCGGATAATGAACCTAATCGATTTCGAGAGTATAAAAATGAAATAATTAATGTTAATAAAATACCAAATAACATTGGGTGTCTAACAATTGCTCGTATCTTGCTAAATTTTTTAACTGGAACATACTCAAGTTCATCCAAGCTCTCATCAATAACACCGATATCTGAATAGCTGCGACCTGCAATATTCTCACTTTGCGTTTTACCAGATTTAAATGCATTAAATATCGAGGAAGTAATTCGCTCTAGCGTTAATCGATAGCGAACACTTCTGGATGGAATAAATGGTTTTATAACTCGAGCACTTAAGTATTTGCCCTTTTTTCTAAATCTACGCGATTTAATTAAATCAGCAGGTTTAAAGATTAAAAGTCCGATCGCAGCGATTTCATCTGCTGCATACCCTGGCAATTTTGCTAATAAGTAAATGATTGATCTACCCAACGCGGTCACTAACAATTGCAACGCTACCCACGGCAGAATCCAACGGCTGGAGTTAGCTAGTAAAACAAAGGCGGCATTGCGGCGATCGAGTAACAATGGGCGGTGCAAAACCGCATCTCGTACATCAACACTTCGACGCTCAGTTGCGGCAGCCTCTGCGTGATACAAAATCGCATCCCCTACACAAATTACTGAGTAACCAGCGATATGTGTGCGCCAACCTAAATCAATATCATCTCTAAATAACTCTAAGCTGGGATCAAATCCGCCTAACTCTTCAAATAGCGAGCGCTTAATCAACATCCCTGCAGTACTTACCGCTAATACATTTTTAACTTCATCATGCTGGCCTTGATCTTGTTCGCGCTCCTCTAAGCCAGTCCATCTTGTGCCATTTTCAGTAATGCTTACGCCAACTTCAAGAATATGTTTGCGGTCATACCAACCTAAAATCTTTGGACCAGCGATACCAACTTGTGGTCGATCTATTGCTGCAATTAATAATTTCTTAAGTGCATTTCGATCTGGCGCACAATCATCATGCAAGATCCAAAGCCATTCATCATTATCTAAGTTTTCTGAGATCTCTAATTTCGGTAGGGATGCAACCGCGGCAGCTATTGCTGAACCAAAGCCTGCTTCACGATCTTGTGCAATTACTCGTATTCCAGCATTTCGTAATAATTTGGGAGAACCATCAGTTGAACCATTATCAACTGCGATAATTTCATTTGGTTGAAATTTTTGAGATGAAAGTGCGGCTACTACCTCGCTGAGCCAAGTAACGCCATCGTGAGTAACGATGATTGCGGTTACATATTGATCTTCTAATTCAGCACTCACTGAAGCACCGTATTACATGTGGGTATAAGCAAAGAAGTTTTACCTTGAGTTAAAGGTAAATCAGCTTCTGTGAAGGGAGATTTACGCTGGACGGCGCTTTAAGCGACGACGCTCTCTCTCAGATAATCCACCCCAAATTCCAAAGCGCTCATCATGCGCTAATGCGTACTCAAGACACTCTGAGCGAACATCGCATGAAAGACATACGCGCTTTGCTTCGCGGGTTGAGCCACCCTTTTCTGGAAAGAAAGCCTCTGGATCGGTTTGAGCACATAGCGCTCGCTCCTGCCAGGAAAGCTGTTCCGATGAAACGATAAGAGCTGGAAGTGATTGAGCTGGTTGGCGTGCTTCTGACATAACGCTCCTCAATTTATCTAATAGATGCGGCTGGGGATGCCCGGTATAGGGAGAATTACACGCATGTAAGTACTTTAAGTCAAGTTGGCAGGGGTGAAATAACCGGTTTATCTGGTGCTAAAAGCCCAAATAATTATCAATTGCCACAGTTCCTGCCGGAATTTTGGCATTTGGTGCAATAAATGAATTAAAAATCTTTGAATTAGCACCGATCGATGCGCCCTCGCCAATGATTGAAGCGGTTATCTCACAATTACCCTCAACTACTACTTTAGGTTGGATATTGCAACCATCTTTTATGCTGGCATCAGCTGCGATCACCGCACTCTCTGCAATTATTGAATCACCTTGATGCGCTGGAGTTGCAGCTGAAAAAACTTTGCCAGTAATTAAATCTGTTGATCCTTTAATTAATGCAGCAGGTGTCCCAATATCTAGCCAATAAGAGCGATCAACAAAACCAAATACTTTCCTATCGGCCGCCAATAATTGCGGAAAAGTTTCTCGCTCAACAGATACAACTTTGCCCTCTGGAATTGAATCGATAATTGATCGATTAAAGATATAACAGCCAGCATTAATTAAATTACTTGGTGGATTATCCATCTTCTCTAAAAATGATTTAACACGATCTCCTGCTAATAGTTCAACTGAACCGTATGCCCGGGCATCTGCCACCTCAGTTAAGTAAAGGGTTACATCCGCTGCTTTTTCCTCATGAAATTTAATCTGCGCCTTTAAATCATGTGCGCTTAATACATCGCCATTAAAAATAACAACTTGATCTGCGGGAGCTAATAATTTAGCTGCGTTATGGATGGCACCTCCCGTGCCAAGTGCAACCTCTTCAACTGCATACTTAATTTCAATTCCAAAGTTACTGCCATCGCCAAAGTAAGGCTTAAAAACCTCTGCTAAATAAGATGTCGCTAAAACAATTTCCGAGATTCCTGATTCACGGGCTTTAATAATTTGATGTTCAGTAAATGGCACGCCACCAACTGGCAGCATGGGTTTAGGTGAGTTATTGGTTAATGGCTGAAGCCGAGTTCCTTTGCCGCCAACTAATAGGATCGCTGAGGTTTTCAATTTAAAATCCGATCCGCAGTTTTTCCAATATTTTCATCTGTTGCAGTTAGTGCAATACGCACAAACTTACTACCTTGTTCACCATAAAAAACTCCAGGTGTTACTAATACCCCGCGATCAGCAAACCAATCAACAGTGCTCCAACAATCCTCATCTCTTGTGCACCAGATATAGAGCCCTGCCTCACTAAACTCAATCTTAAATCCCGATTTTTCAAGCGCTGCTTTTAAAGTTGCTCTGCGCAGGTTGTAGCGATTTTCCTGTTCACTTACATGAGTTTCATCAGAAAGCGCAGCCACCATAGCTTTCTGCACAGGTAGGGGCACCATCATTCCGGCATGCTTTCTAACCTCCCGAATTTGCGCAATTAATTTTGAATCGCCAACAATTAAAGCGGCGCGATAACCGGCCAGATTTGAACGTTTAGATAATGAATGAACTGATATCAAATTGGTGTTATCGCCGTTAGTCAAAGCGAGAATTGATTTGGCGCTTTTTGCAAAACTTATATAACACTCATCACTTGCCACAATTGCATCGTTCTGACGGGACCAATTAATAACCGCTGCTAATTCAGCCTCACTTTGCACCTGACCGGTTGGATTAGATGGTGAGTTGATCCAAGCCAGCTCCGCTTTGGGCCAAGCATTTGCATTGATGCCAACCGCTTGCGCAGTTGCACCGGAGATCATGCTGCCAACTAAGTAGGTTGGGTAGGCAACCTCTGGAAATAAAACTGATTTAGATTGCAAAAATGTAGGAAGCCAGGCGACAAACTCTTTTGAGCCAATAGTTGGCAAGACATCAAACTCACCAGTGGCACCTAATTTATTGGTGGCCCAATTTCGCATTGCAGTGCGAAGTTCAGGTGTGCCAATAGTTAATGGATAACTTGGTGAATCAGCTGCTGCAATAAATGCATCTTGAATAAATTTTGGTGTGGCATCTACTGGCGTACCTTGAGAGAGATCGATAAATCCAGCGGAATAAGTTTTTGCTTTATCGCCATATGGCGAAAGTAAATCCCAGGGAAAATCTGGAAGCTTCAGTGAAAACTACTTTGCTTGAGGTGGCAGAGCGGCAACTGTTGCATGGTCCTTGCCAGTTGGGCCCATCTTGGCGGCACCACCAGGTGAACCAATCTCTACGAAAAATTTGCTGTTAACTTCGCTGAACTCTTTCCATTGTGATGGAACATCATCTTCATAATAAATCGCTTCAACTGGGCAAACTGGTTCGCAAGCACCGCAATCAACACACTCATCAGGTTGGATGTAAAGCATCCGATCGCCCTCATAAATACAATCAACTGGACACTCTTCAATACAAGATTTGTCCTTCACATCAACACAAGGTTGCGCAATTATGTATGTCATGTGCTCCTCCAGTTGGTAATGCTTAACTTCGTAAAGATTTGGGTGGAGAATACCCTCACGAGTATTTCCAGTGCGTAAGCATACTTTAATAGAGGGAGCAGCATGCAGCCATCAGCGGCCAATATTGGCCAGCGGGTCAGTATTCGCATGCATGATCCAGAAGGTGGTTTTCGGGACATTCTTGGCACATTAGAAAGTATTGATGAGGTGCGAAAAAAGGATGGAACTTTAGTTAAGTTTGATCCAACCAAGATTGCGCTTTGGAAAGTTGTGCCTAATAAATGATTAAAACTCAGATCCAAATCTTTGATACTAAATCAAGAAGTAATCAAAGTATTTGTATTTCCAATGATAAATACCTGCGAGTTTATGGTTGTGGTCCAACCGTTTATCGAGATGCCCATGTTGGCAATATGCGAACCTTTTTACTTGCCGATTTGCTTATTAGATTAAGTAAAGCACTTGGTTACCAAGTTAAATTTATTCAAAATATTACCGATGTTGGACACATGTCAGAGGATTTCACCGAAGACAAAATGTTGGCCCAGGCAAAGCTAGAAGCTAAAGATCCATTTGAGGTAGCAAAAGCTTATGAAGCAAGATTTCACCAAGATTTAAAGTTATTAAATATTCAGCCTGCGGATCTTTATCCAAGAGCCAGTGAATCCGTTGAGTTAATGCAGGAGTTAATTAAAGATTTAATCTCAAGTAATCACGCATATGTTGGTGAAGATGATTGCGTTTACTTTGCTGCCCAATCATTTGCAACATATGGAGCAATTAGCGGCAATAAATTAGAATCGTTAAAACCAGGACATCGGCATGCACACACCGAAGATGGTGCAAAACATTTTCATGCCGATTGGGCATTATGGAAAGCAGCAGCAGGTCGTACCCAAATGATTTGGCCATCACCATGGGGGGCAGGCTTTCCTGGTTGGCATATTGAGTGCTCTGCCATGTCACTTAAATTCTTAGATAACTTTGTAGATTTACATCTAGGTGGAATTGATCTGCGCTTTCCACATCATGAAAATGAACGAGCACAATCAAACTCAGCAATAAATGCCGAAGCAGTGGCGCTTTGGGTGCATGGTGAACACCTGTTATTTGAAGGACGAAAGATGTCAAAGAGCGCTGGCAATGTGGTTTTAGTTTCAGATTTAATTGCAAAGGGTTTAGATCCTTTATCACTTCGAGTTTGTCTCTTGGAAAATCGTTATCGAAGTCAGATGGATTTAACTTGGGCATCATTAACCGCTGCCAATCAATTATTAGAGCGCTGGCGCAGCAAGCTTGCGCAATGGAGTTCTGAATCAAATGCTGATCAAATAAATGTTGCATCAAATATTGATGAAATCTTTAAGGATTTTTGTTCAGATTTAGATACACCACGTGCCATGCAAAAATTACGGGAAATTGAGAAAAATGAGCAACTTACCGGTGCAACTAAATCAGCTATTTTTATTAAGGCAGATCAGGTATTTGGTTTAGATTTAACTCGTAAACCAAAGCCAAAGGCACAACCAAATGATGAGCAAAAACAATTATTAGAGCTTCGTAGAGCTGCAAGAGATGAAGGAAATTTTGCCGAGAGTGATCGCTTACGTGATTTATTAAAATCACAAGGTATTGAGGTTAGAGATAATCCCGAAGGGCAAAGTTGGAGCTGGTTGATCTAGGTGTAACTACCGCAACAAATGCAGTAATAAATCCAAATAATAGGAATTGATTTCCATAGGAGTTTCCATAGATTAGTAACTCATCGCCCAAGCCAGGATTGCCTGCTCGAAGGACAACTAATAACCAAGCAACTGCTGCCACAATTTTAAATCGGCGAAAATAAAATTTAACACCAAGTAATTTAATTCCAAGATAGGTCACAAGCAGTGCCATTACAAAGCCAGCTGGATGCCATGCATTATGCAAAATAGTCGCGGTAAAGCCTAAAAATGCGCCAAAGATTAATGAGTATAGATAACGCATTAATTAACTCCAGAAAATAAATCTAGCTCTCGGCCATCTGCATCAAATGGTTGCGCCTTGTCGCCTTTAACTAAGGTGTAGTACTCATCTCCCCAAACTGAAAGTCCTAAATTATTTGATAATGCAAAAAATGGACCATCTACTGAAATTTGAGTTTCATGCGCCTTCATCGCCGCCATCTTTTTATCAACAAACTCAGGAGCGCTAACTAATGAGGTTACTAACTCATCTGGCTTGGCAAATGGCAGATCATCAGCACTTTCAGCACCAAAGAAATCTGAGCCAACCTCTTTCATCTTGTCGATTCCTTTTTGAATAACTGATCTAGGCATCGTGTTCCAATAAATTTTTGAGATCTGCCAACCTGCCTTAGCTGCTAACTCTGCTCCGCGCATCGCAACTTGATGCGCCTTAATGTGATCAGGATGTCCATATCCACCAAATTCATCATAAGTAATCATTACCTGCGGTTTTGTTTCTAAAACTATTTTAACTAACTCATTTGCTGCTTCATCTAAATCTGCCTGCCAAAATACATCAGCTCGTTCATTTGGTTCAGTTCCCATCATGCCGCTATCGCGCCACTGTTTTACAGGTGCACCTAAAAATCTAAAATCCTTAACACCAAGTTCCGCCATGGCATTTGTTAATTCAATTACGCGGTGCTCCCCTAATTGGTCATCAGCAGAGCTGGCTAAATTTGCAAGAGATGGAACTAATACTTCGCCCTCTTCACCTCTGGTGCAGGTTACTAAAGTTACTAATGCACCATCAGCTACATACTTAGCCATCGTCACGCCATTATTTATAGTCTCATCATCTGGATGGGCATGCACCAATAAGAGCCGTTTTTCAAAGGTCATGCGCTGAATATAACCTGAAGATAGAGAAAATGACCGCTTGAAATAAATTTCATATTACTTAATTACATAATAGGATGAGCAAATGAGTGAAGATAAAGCCAATCGGTTACCTCGTGATGAAAGACGTGCACAATTACTAAGTGCCGCACTTGAGGTATTCACCGCTGCTGGTTACCACTCAGCGGCAATGGATGAAATCGCCGATCGTGCCAATGTCAGCAAGCCAGTTTTGTACCAGCACTTTCCATCAAAGTTAGAGCTTTACTTAGCGGTTCTTGATCTACATATTGATTCACTAGTCTTTGCACTTCAGAAAGCAATTGCCGAACATCGTGGAAATTCAGATCGTGTTAAGGCAACTGTTGAAGCGTACTTTGGTTTTATAGATGCTGAAGGTGAAGCATTTAGGCTGCTTTTTGAAAGTGATATGAATTTAGAGCCACAGGTTCGCGAACGATTAAATCGAATGACATATGACTGCGCTGCGGCAGTAAGTGCAGTTATCTCAATTGAAACCGGTTTGGCAAAAGAGGAATCGATGATGTTGGCAGTTGGTTTAATTGGAACTGTGCAAACAACAGCGCGTCACTGGTTAGATCGTGATGGCAAGATAGATCGCAGTAGAGCCACTGAATTAGTAATGAACTTAATTTGGCGTGGTATCTCTGGCTTTCCCAAATCAAACGCCTAAAAATTTCAATTCGCACCAGATTCAAAAGACAGATAAGGTAGGAATATGGCTACAGCAGCAAAGAAAAGTTCGGCTCATACCGAGGTAAAAATTGGTATTTCAGATAGCTCTCATGAGTTAACTTTTGAATGCGCCAGCTCGCAAGCTGAAGTAATTGCTGCCGTTAACAATGCAATTAAAGGAAGTTCAGTACTTTCCTTAACCGATACCAAGGGCCGCGAATTATTAGTGCCGCACAACAAGATTAATTATGTTGAGGTTGGCCAATCTTCAGAGCGCCGCGTCGGCTTTGCTACTGAATAACTCCTCCAACAAAAAGTAAGTCACATCTCGATAGGCATCTGATGCCAAGCCGCTCTTGTCGTAACTTAGGACTGATTTATTCTCAATCTCAGCAGCCAGCACACTTTGGTCATTTGGAATTGCTGGATCAATAATTTTGAAGTCATTTTTTAGGATTGAAAGCACTTGGCTTTGATCTGCGGTCATGATTGGCAGGACGCCAAGTTGTAAGGATTTCTTAAAGAAATCTGCGGCCAATACAACTCCCCTAGTTGAGTTCAAAGAATCAGTTGTTACATATAAAACCGCATCACTTAACTGGCTAGCTAAAAGCAATCTTTGATTTAAAGCTGATGAGGTATCAATTACTACAAGTTCGTAGGTATTAAATTTTTCCTTTAAAGATTCAGCTGATATCTGCATCGATTCAAGTGCGGTAGTTCTGGGCGCGCCAGCAAGGAAATCAAATCGCTCTGCTGTGCGAATAACCGCTAAATCAGTACTTACCGATCCGGCCGCTACCTCCAGCATTGTAAAACGAGGATTTTCAATTGCTAATTGAAAGGTTAAATTAGCTCGTTCATCTAAATCAAT
>Ga0209085_1002281_pt1 | contig 10969 bp, 16 predicted proteins | sample C_131016_EF_Meta_FD_187310 | JGI IMG/M metagenome (GOLD analysis project Ga0209085, IMG submission 187310) | Freshwater microbial communities from Lake Croche, Canada to study carbon cycling - C_131016_EF_MetaG (SPAdes) (version 2) | ecosystem: Environmental > Aquatic > Freshwater > Lake...
CCCCCCCCCCCTTTGAGCCATTCCCGGGGCATGAACCCCTATACCCAACTCGTAAGTTTTTCTCCCTCCTATGGGTCCTCCCGCTCTTCCTGCAATAGAGGGATCGCATCTGTTAGCAGAATCAAAAAGACCTATCCCTCTTTCTCTCTGGGTTTGTATACCCTTCAAATGAGCCCCCTCGCTGAAGTGACCCCCGTAGTGCTCATTTAGGCAATTGAGGTCATTTAAGAAGTGTTTTATCAGACGGTCCTCCACCTCCTCTGCTTCTTTGCGACTGTTAAACCACTCCAAAATTTGAATTTCGTGGTCGTACATTTTCCATCGCCAAGCATGAGTATGAGGGGACCCAAAATATGGTTTCCCGTTTTCAGTGTGAACCCCAAAGTAAAACCAGGGCATCCCTGGAAAAGTTATCTTGTAGGTAAAATGTTTCATTGTCGAACTTCAGAGGAAATGGAAGTGTGTCCTCTAGGGGTTCGAATCCCATCACACTTCCAAAACGTTTTACCCTTACAACCTCACGGGCGGCTCAAGCGTAATCATGACAAATTGACGGTAAGTTGAGTCAAAGTGGTCAGGGCGGCAGTTGGGGCTCGGGTCATTAACACACTCAATCAACTCTGCTCTTTGTTTGGCTTTGTCAATGTTGTAATCAGGGTGAGGCTCACACAAGTCAAAAAGGTCAACTGGGGTGCCTTTAGGGAGATTATCCCCCATGTCCGAAGCAAGGGACTTGAATTTGGCTAATTCACTAGGGTGTTCAATATCAAAGCCCATTCGATGTTTTGTGTGGGCTCGTACTCCTTCATTGTCTACTAAACGAGCCTGGATCTTCTCATTAGCAAAGGGAACGCGAGTATTTGCAAAGAATATTTTGTGATTTTCATCGCAGCATTGAGACCAGTCTCTATCACAGGTAGATAGCAAAATCTGCCTCCTTTTAACGACAGATTCATTGTCAGAATCTCGGCTGAGACGGTAAATACTACCACACCAATCATCTGCTTCGAAACCCTCCTCTTCAAAGAAAGGAAAGTACTTTTCTGCGTAGTCACGGCAAAGGTTGTAGACAAACCAGAACTCATCCGTTTTAGGACCCCTGGTGCCTTTGTAGTTAGTTTGAATAGACTCTACGCTGACTCCTTCCGCTTCCGCGTGGTTGACCCAGGCTTGGCGAACTTCTGAAGAGGTTGCCATAACATCGTTCCTCCAATAGTTTCCGCTATGCCTGTAGCGGCTATCAGCAACAAACAACATTCGATAAGAGTGTCGAGGCAACATACTGGGTCCCCGGTTAATGTGTAGGGCAAACGCCCCCTTCACCAGCTTTTCCTCAACTTCTGGCTTAAACGACCCAGAAATCTTGTCTTTGTACCAACGTAACACATCATGAACAGCTACATTGAAATCCCAGACAACTAAAGGAGATGGATTGTTTTCCAGACGGAAGTTAGATTCTAGCTTGGGGTCAGTCATCTAGGCATCGGCAAATCGCACCAGTGACTAGGTTGTTCAGCGTGGTCATTTCCCTGGATGGGTTCCCAACCATCTTTCAGTGAAAAGTACCAAACGTCGGGCCATCCGTAATCACCTTCGCTGGTTAGAAAGCAAACAACGTATTCTCCGTCAACTGTGGGATAATCTTCCGTGATTCGCCAGGTGGTTTTCACGGTCTCTTTCGTCAAGGTGGTCATTTCAGAGTTTGTTGCGGAGTGTTGCTTTTAGACCTTCAATTTCAGCTTTGAGCTCTTCATTCTCTATTTCGAGGGGGGAACGATCGGGGCTGAAGAATGCTTTGTAGACTGTTGGGAATTGGCTGGCGAATATTGTCTTGATTGCCTGTGCGAGTTCGACGTGCTCATGTTGAACAACGCCTGGCTCGTCGCGTACCCCAAGGTAATGCATCCAACTGCGAACACTACCTGTAGCGTACAGACGAGTGAAACCACCTTGCGGGAGTACGAAACGGGCGATTTCTTTCGAAACATCGTTCTTTAGTAGGTCTTGGTATGCCAAGTCAGCAACCTTGTAGGAAGATTGCATGGTATTGAACATGTGATCGTCAAGAGCAGAGTCGGCCGCAACAATGCTGTTTTGACGATTCTTGTGGTCCTGAACTCTAGCCTCCTCAGGTATGTAGTACAGGGCACCTGCGTCTCCCAAAAGTTCTTTCAGCTCGTCATTACTGCTGTATCGCAAAGAAAACTGCTGGAAGCAGAAAGAGCGGTGCCGAAGCATCTGAGTGGCAATTGCCAGAGGAGTGATAATCTCCACGCACATGAAAGCCTGCTCAAAGATCGAAATGTGTCCGTTCTTGATACAGTATTTCAACAATCCTTCGAACTTTTCATTCTCTTGATTCTTTGGATTAGACACACGAGCGATGTACGCGATGTGCTCTTCAGCGTTGGGGGTAACCCAGACGAGTCTTGCTTTTGATGAGATTTCATCTACCCATGGATTAACGTTTTTCATCACTCTTCGTTGAAATCGTTACCGAAAAGGATTTCATCATCAGAGGGGTAAAGTTCCCAAGGCTCAATTTCTTCGAGGCAAAGCTCTTTTCCGCCCAACTCGTATCCCGCTGCCTTCAGGAAAGACTCGAAAAGTTCGAGCATTTGCGTGAGTGAGGCCTCGCCAGAGATACTCGTTGAGAAACCTGCTTCCACAACTCCTTCCGGTGGTTCATAGGAGAGGTGGTAGCGCCCAAATTCAATCATTGTTCCAGTGAGTTGATCAGTGTAAGTATAGGTAGACATAGGTCCGAGTAAAGTCAGAAGTCGAGAGCGATGTCTTCGGCGTTCAAATCCGCCGTGTCCAGCCCTTGCGCCATCATTTCAATCACTTTGATGGTTGATACGCAGTCTGAAAAAGCGTCGTGGGCGGGCATTCCCGATAGGGCGGGAAGGCGCTGCCACTTGAAACCTTCCTTCTTCGTGTTCCACTCGCCGACCCACTCGGAGTATTTGTCCATGGCGCAAGACGCACCCGCGATCGCTGGCAATTTCTGCTCGTACTTCTTGAACAGGGACCACAGAAGTTTCACGTCAAAGTCACTGTTCCAGCAGACGACGTGCTTGTTCTCAAGGACAAACGCCACCATCTTCGCCACTTGAGGGAAAATAGGCTGGTTCTGAACTTGTTCGTTGGCAATGCCGTGAATCGAGATCACCTCGTCATTCATCGGCTTGTTTGGCTTCAAAAGCATCGAGAAGAGAGGACGTCCCTTGGTGTCCGTGATTGCCAACTGACAGATTTCAGTGTCAGGATCTTTGCTCGGAAGTCCTGTTGTCTCTGTATCAACGATCACAGTGTTGGGGTCAAGAAGGCGCTCTTTTGCCCATTCTGATGCCCTCTCTTTGAACTGTGAAAGCTCTTTAATAGTCGGTTTCATCGTAAAATTCGTTTGAATCGTTTGAAAGATAGTCTCGAGAGATCCGCTCTCGCCACTCAAGTATTTTTCCGAATGTCTCAATCAAGTCAACTGCAAATCCGCTAACATGCTCGATTCCGTCGGGGCCATCGTAGAGATCAAACCGGAAGTACTCTTTTCCGTTTGCGAAGTGATTGTTGATTTTAATGTTCATTGTTCACGGGTTTGATCCCATAGTCAGTCGTACCGAAAAGGTTCCGATCAATTGATTTCCCGCCGAGCCGTGTGTAAGAGTACACCTCCCCTAAGAACCGTATACGAGCGTTCTGCTCTGGTGCAAGACCAATCTGCTTGAACTGCCTTTGCAGAAACCACAGATGTTCCACTGAGATTGACTCCCCGATAGGAATGGGCGTGACGATCAGATTTACAAGAAGAAGAGTGTCAAGATCTCGCCGCTTTTCGTGCGCTCTGAACTCTTTGACTCGACCAGAGCATTCGACTCTGGTGTTTTCAAGCAGCCTTAGATCGTCGCGTTGACGAATAACGGTGTTCACATTGATGGGTACCACTCACCCAACCAACATAGCGAGAGGAGTGGTGGGTAAAGTTATCGAGGGAAACTGCGGGATATTCCGCGAAATATGCCATGACACTCGGACAAACCACTTTTGATCTTAACAAAGGAAAGTACAACGAAAAGCTCGGGAGGATCATTAGCAACCACCGAGCCAATAGCAGACTGTGTGGGGAACCGGCGGAGTTTATCCTTCGCAGCTGCAGATTGACGGAACAGTGGGGAAAACTCGGAGGGGATCCGGACACTGTTGTGTATCTTCGCAACGTGGAGATTGCTGGCGGGCGAAAAGTAAAGATGCTTTCGCTTGAGCGGGCGGGAACTAAGCAGCCAATCTCGAAGAGCAAACTTGTAGAGGCGCTTTATCCCACGAAGAAGATTGCGACGACTGCGAGCGCGGAGGAAAAGCATTACAATTCCGTGAAGACGGCGATGCGCGGCGCGGTTTCAAGTCAGCTGAAAGATTTTCGGGACAGCGTGACGCTTCCCTGCGTCTGCTGCTTGACTGGTAAGCAGATTCGTCGAGGAATGCGCACAGATATCGATCATACTGGGCTGTCATTCAGCGAGATAGCCGATTTATTTCTACTGAAAAATAGATTGAGGTATACAGATCTTTCGCTCGTTGGTCCACCAACGGCGAAGCGATTTAAGAGCGACAGTCTGTGGCAATCGTGGAAAGATTTTCATGTGGAAAAGGCGAGATACGCAATCGTTCTCGCCAGTGCCAATCGGAGTAAAGGTTGCGGGGAGTATGAGACTCCTGCAGAGTTGTATGGTAACTTTGCGAAACAAGATCCAGAGGATTTAGCCCTAGATTTCTGACTGTTGAGATTTTAGTTAGTTAGTGATAACAGTCCAACCTTTACTCTGAAGCGACAGTTTCGCCGCCAAACCAGCAGTACCGGGAGTGGATGAAGTTCCACCATCAAGGCTAACCACCCCGTTAATTTGAGCTGATGCGTCTATAGAAACTAAAATGTCGTCTACGCTGGTCTGACTCAATGCGCAATTATTCCAGGCAAGATAATAATCGGTTGCTGTACAGGTGTCAAATGCGTTTGCAGGGAAAGTAGACAAGCTGGAGCAATTGAGCCATGCACGGTTAAAATTGGCACCAACTGGGAATGTTACATTAGGGAATGTGGCTAGACTGGTGCACTCCATCCAAGCAGCATGAAAGTTTTGTCCGTTGCTGAAGTTCAGAGAAGCAAAAGACGTCATGTAGTAACATCGCATCCATGCGGAATCAAAATCTATACCGCCACTTACATCTACTGCCTCAAAAGTCACAATGCCTGAATCATACACCCCTGATCTCCAAGTGTCTACAAAAATAGTTGCCGTGCTTAAATCCAGTGCTGGAAAAGTAACTAGCGAGGAGCATCCTGACCATGACCCTGTCATATTTTCAGCTGAGTTGAAATTCAGTATCGGGAAAGACGTAAGACTGACACAATGGTACCAAGCTAATGTAAAATCGGTTCCACTACTTAGATCGTAATCAGACCGGAAAGAAATCAAAGCGTAGTTAGAATACCACGTACCCTTGAAATTCGTACCATTACTAAAATCAAAGAAGGGGTAGCTTTGCATAGAAGCACAGTAGTTCCATGTGCCTTCAAAGTTTGTACAACTAGTCATATCCAACGGCGGAAAACATGTGTTAAGCCCATATTGGTTAACCCATGCGTAGGATAAGTCCGTTATCCCCCGTGTATTTACCTTGGTGTCGTTATAATACGGGGGAGGTGAAGGGGGAACCCAACCGTTCAGATAGACCGCCCACCCTTTTGCAACAAGGGACTCAGCCGCGTCTTGCCCAGCTAAACTCGGGGGGGAAGAACCGGGGGTAGGGCTGCAATCCGGTTGCCATGCAGAATAACCATTATTTATATGAATCACACCGTTATTTTGTCCGGCTAAGTCCAGCGATATTAGTATACCGTCCACACTGGTTTGGTCCAAGGCGCACTCTTGCCATGCTAGGAGAAAATCCGTAGCCGAGCACGTGTCAAACATGTTGGTTGGAAAGTAGCTTAAACTAAAACATTTTCTCCAAGCGTTAAAAAATGTAGTGCCGTTGCTAAGGTTGGACGCAGGGAAGGAGGTTAGACTGCTACAATTATACCAAGTGCTAGAAAATGTGGTTCCGCTGCCAAGGTTCAGCAATGGTAAAGATGTCAAACTTGTGCAATCTAACCAAGTAGATGTAAAATTAACCCCGTTGCCCAGTCTTGTGCTGAGAAAGGACGATAAGTTAGAACAACCCCTCCAAGCATTAGTAAAGTCCGTACCAGAGCCCATGTTAAGATCAGGGAAAGATATCAAACTTGAACAATCTAACCAAGACCCACTAAACGTAAGCCCTAAAGACACGTCCAGATTGGCCAGCTCGGTCATCTGAGAACAACTAGCCCAAGTGTTGTAAAAAGTAGTACTTGAGCTTACATTAAGGAGCGGAAACGACAAGATTAACGGACAATTATACCATGCGTAGCTAAGGTCAGGACACCCCGTGGGATCTACGCTGGTTTGACAATAATAGGGAGGGCAAGTATTAGGAATACTAGGAGGCCACACCAACGTAGAGCCACAGAAGATTGCCGTTACTTGACCAATTCCGAGTTTTACGTCGTCGGGGGTATTAACTCCCAGTTTAAAGTCCGCCATGTTTTCAACCTACGATCACGTACAAAGTGTCAGTAAGCGGTGAAACGATGTTATTATAGGCTGCCTGATTTAACGAAATTATGTTAACAATTTTACTGGATTCCGGTATTTGACTTGTGTCGCTTTTTACAAACAGTTCAGTACCAAGATTAATCTCAACTGTGTCTAACGGCACATTTTTGCTAACTGAAAAACCGGGGTCTACGAAAGTTATCTTCCCCCCAGTGTAGTCGGACACACTGGTTGTTGAGCTCAACTCGATTTCGTACTGGTTGCCAGCAGTTACGTCAAATACAACGTAGTCGTTGATCACCCCCGTGCTCGAGAAAGTGAAGATATCAATTCCTTCTACCCGACCATCCGTGTTGAACCCGATTATGTTCAGAAACAGTTTTGTTGGCTCGTCCTCATGGAGAGTAACTTCCCAGAATAAGTCAGAGAAGGCAGGGTCAGTGTTGTTGTAGTCTGCCGACCCCTGATATCGTACGGTTGTTACTTGTTGCCCAACTACCCCAGTGGGAACGGATTTCGTTACTTTCTGTAAACTGTAATCGTATGCCCCGACAAATATTCCCGGGAACGGGACTAACTCAATCCAAGCGTTGTAAGAGGATTGATTGTATTCTAACCCACTTCCCCCGAAAGTCAGATAGCCGTTAGAACAAACGAGCATCGTGTTATATGTTTCCCCGAGTATCTGGACGTCGAAACCAATGGGAACAGTTATAACTCTTTCGCCTTGATCCCCGCTCCCATCGTAAATAACGGGTACCGGATTCACTTCAACAAGGTTGTCAACGGGAGTAACCGTATTTACAACAACTGTGTTGGACGAAGTCACAGTCGTGCAACAGGAAGAAGAGAGCCCCAGTTCCCAAGTATTGGACTGAGAGTTATACCGATACTGGTTTATTCCTGGAACGGGCTGTTCCGGATAAACTTGACCGTTGAATGGAGCAGAGGGAAAAATAATCGTAGACATTACGGCTTCCGAGCGATCTGTCTGTGCTAATGCCTACTTTTACCCTGCTAGTTAGTGGGGTTTTGTGGAGCGTCGGGCCAGGTCAAATACTCCACACTTTTCGTGTAAGAGTTGAGTTCATCTTTTGTGTCACAGGCATCAACTGTGTCCGCCTTTTCTTTGGCAAGATCGCGAATCGATTGCCGCCACACTGTCCATTCCTCTGGAACAGGTGTCCCGTTTTCAACTTGACGAGTCACGTACCAGTCGTTAGGCGTCAGGATTTGATTCGCGTAGTTGTTAGTTAGCGAGATCATTTCTTGCTTTGACTGATCCAAGAGCTGATCCCACACAAAGGGGGATTGACGCCAGGCACTCCCGTCCCAACTTGTGTATAACGTCTGAGATTGTAACATTTTGAATCAAGACTGAGGGGGTGGGGTTTGGGTGGAGTTCGGCGGTCGAACTCCCAGGGGGGAGATCATCGAATCACCAATAGAGTACGTTCTTCCCCCCCAAACATTGTTATTCACCGTGGAATACCAGTGAGAATCGGCGTAAGAAACAACAGGGCCGTACTCACCTGCCGCCGCTGACCAGAAAATCTCTCGACCGTAAGTTTCAACGTCGTTGGGTGAAGCTCCAAAGGGGATGGGGCCGAACTCAGGGTGGTCCCAAATAAGCTGGATGTTTTCTCCCGAAGTGTCAAACTCGTACGGTTGTGAACAAAGATATGCCATAATTTATGTTTGTCTCAATAGAATGGTTTTACCCTCAGACTAAATCGAGGGGGTAGGGTACACATAGTACCAAGTAACTGCGACCCGTTTCAGTCCGGAAGTTACCAATTGCCCGCAATGGGGGAAACTCCAGTGAGAGGGGAAAATCAGAGCCTCTCCGGGATTCGGTTTGTACACCCCATCGTGAAACTCAGTTCCCCCGCCCTCGAATTCAGAATTCAAGTATAAAACAACCGAAACCGTTCGAAAGTAAGTTTCCTCTTTTCGGTCCCAATTCATGTCAAAATGGTACCGATATTCTTGACCGGGGGTATACTCTAGAATCTGGATTGATTCCCGGTGAGACCGAGTTCCGGTCGCTCCAGGGGCCAGGTTGTTAATTAACGCAGGATGTGCCTTGCATAACCGGCCCCGGTACTCGAGAAGTGCTTTGTTTATTGCCTGTCCAAGCATATTTGTAAAAGAATTTTCCTCCCCAAGGTGAAAACCTTTACTCGACCGAACAGACAAATCTGCGGAGAAACCCTTGACCCCGAACACAGTATTTTCTAGTCTACGGTCGCCATTAGTATCCAAGAAGTGGTTTAACTCCCTGAGTTCCGCGGGTGTGAGTGTGGGAATGCTTTGAATTAGTGGGTTTACCATGTTTTTTCTTTACTAATTTGTTTAAGCTATTCGTTGAAATAGGGTGAAACCTAAGGAATAGCCACCACCAGGCAAATAGCCCCCATTAGCTAACCACGTACCGACGATAGACGTGCCGCCCACCTGAACTATTGCTAAAGATCCTGTTCCGCCCCCGTCAGTATACCCTGAAAGAGTAATCGATGATGTAGGATTTGGTCCGGCCGATGGAGCACTTCCGAAGGCGTATGATCCTACCGCGTTGTAGTAAACGGGTGTCCCGCTGGGTCCGGGGGGACCTGGCGGACCATCCCCGCCAGTCGGTCCGGGGGGTCCGGGGGGTCCACCCCCGCCGGTTGGCCCGGTTGGCCCGGTTGGCCCGGTTGGACCAGTTCCCCCGGTTGGACCCGTGGGACCTGGAGGTCCTGCCGGGGGTAGAAGTTGCCAACTACGAATTCCACTGGCAGTACTAACTAACCCGTAACCGCTAACGGCCGGAACACCTAGATTCGGCTCAGTGTCGCTTAACCCCAGAATATTGTACCGGTCTGGGTTCGAGTCTGTGGGGGGAGTTGGAATTACCTTCCCGTCAAAAAATCCTGCCATGGCTTAGATCAGGGTTTCAAGGATACTTAAAGTGAACTTGAGATTCGTCGATGTGCCCGAAATCGCAAGAGTGTCGCCAGTCTGAAGGACCAGTTTTCCCGCTGTTCCACCAGAGGCGATCAGAACCTCGTTTGGGGGAATTGTGTATTCGTAAACAACCGGTTGCCCGGTAGCGTCACGAATCAACGTCATGGAGAAATCTTGTGCTGCCACATCTGTGTTAACGGTTTGCGCGGTCAACACGATTGCGTTATAACCCGTCGGCGCAGTGTAAACTTCAGTCTCAATCGCGGGAACATCGACTGGGACAGTCTTAAAGATTGTTAAGGGGAGTGCCATTTTATGAGAGGGCGAGGATGTAAGGAATTACGATCGACAAGATCGATTTTCTGAACGCTTGACCAGAAATCGTTCCGGTATTCTGGTTGATAACTAAATCTTCCCCAACCCGGAAATCTCCCAGTTGGTCTGTACTTGTCACCGCAACTCTACCGCCATTCGCCTGAATAACTTCGTTGGCTTGAATTGCAGTACCACCGTTAAACGGAATAGCAGTGTTGATGTCTGTTCCGCTACCCACGTACTCCATACAGTGAGAGTTCGCAATGATTCGACTAACTCTCCAGAAGTTAACGGTGTCGCCGGGGGATGGTGTGTACGGAAGATTTTCCTGGATTATAATGGAAACCGTTCCGCCAATTCCTGTGAAATCTTCCGTTATTCCCCCCACCGTGTAATAGACAGGGTTCTTAAGGGCAGAAGCGGCAGCACCGATTCCTCCACCCCCTGTAATCGACACAGTAATCACGTCTGCTTCGGTGTAACTTTGACCTGAAGAGGCAACCTCGATTGCAATGAGCTGCCCGTTCTTAATAACCGGAATCCCTTGAGCTCGAATAGCGTTCGGACCGGTTCCAATCGAAACCACAACAGTCGGTGCGCTTGTGAAGCCACTTCCTGGGCTAGTGATCTCAAACCCGCCAACATTATAGTACAGTTCTCCGACAGTAATTACCTGACCGACGTAAGGAACTTGAGAAGTTGTTAAGTTTTCAAGGCTGAAGATGCTATTGTTAAATGTGGACGATACAAGATCTCCCGACTGCTCGAGTGGACCCGTTCCATCTGCGTACAACGCATAGTTTCCAAAGTCAGAGTTACTGTTTGTAACGCTAACGTTTCCCCCGGTTTGAGCAAGAACGGATATATCTGAGCAGATTGTGAACATGCTAACAACCTGACAATAGCCACGGTTGTAAACTTTCACACCAAGCCCATTCGGGTTGTATTGGGTGAAGCTGTCCAGGACCATACTCTTAAGTCCACCAGCGTTAGCTCCGTCTACATTTAGTCCGATGCTGTTGTCAACGAAGTTGGTACAGTTCTGAACATAAGGGCTGTGCGATATATTTCCC
>Ga0209085_1002283_pt1 | contig 10961 bp, 4 predicted proteins | sample C_131016_EF_Meta_FD_187310 | JGI IMG/M metagenome (GOLD analysis project Ga0209085, IMG submission 187310) | Freshwater microbial communities from Lake Croche, Canada to study carbon cycling - C_131016_EF_MetaG (SPAdes) (version 2) | ecosystem: Environmental > Aquatic > Freshwater > Lake | place...
GCCAGTAGAACCTTGACTACCAGTTGTTCCTTGTAATCCTTGTAAACCTTGACTGCCAGTAGAACCTTGACTGCCAGTAGAACCTTGACTGCCAGTAGAACCTTGACTGCCAGTAGAACCTTGACTGCCAGTAGAACCTTGACTACCAGTTAATCCTTGACTGCCAGTTGTTCCTTGTAAACCCATTTCTCCCATGGGTCCAAATCCAACAGAATTTATTTCACTGTTAGAAGTTGAAAAAGAAGAATCAAAATATAGAGCAGCACCAATCGATCTGGAAACCGTTCTTATCAGTGTGCTGTTTTGATAGTATCTGACATAATATCCGTCATATATTATTGCAAATACATCAGATGTTGTGTATGATCCTCCTATGTATACTTGAGAACCACTTTCCCAAATTTGAATTTGACCAAGTTGACCTACGGCATATATCGCATAATCAATAGAAGAGTAGCTAGCACCTCTTGTTGGATCGGAGCCTAGTCCGAACATTACATTTTGATTTGTTGCCGAAAATTTTGCTGTGGCATACGCACCTCTCACATACCCTTGTGAAGAATATACTTGAGAATCCCAAAAGCCATTAGAACCGCCATTTTTTGTGAATGTTTGAGAATCAGTTGATGATTGAGTGACATTTGTAAAATTAGGAGTCCAATTTCCAGCTCCCCTAGTCCCCTGACTGCCTGTTAATCCTTGAGAACCTTGACTTCCTAATGTTCCTTGTGAACCTTGACTACCAATAGTTCCTTGAGTTCCTTGACTACCAGTAGAACCTTGACTACCAGTTGCTCCTTGACTACCAGTTAATCCCTGACTACCGATTGTTCCTTGACTACCAGTAGAACCTTGACTACCAGTTAATCCTTGACTGCCAGTTGTTCCTTGGCTACCAGTAGAACCTTGACTACCGATTGTTCCTTGAGTACCGATTGTTCCTTGAGTACCGATTGTTCCTTGAGTACCAGTTAATCCTTGGCTTCCAGTTGTTCCTTGACTACCAGTAGAACCTTGACTGCCAGTTAATCCTTGACTACCGATTGTTCCTTGTGAACCTTGACTGCCAGTTAATCCCTGACTACCGATTGTTCCTTGTGAACCTTGACTGCCAGTAGAACCTTGACTTCCTACTGTTCCTTGTGAACCTTGACTACCTTGAGTTCCTTGAGTTCCTTGACTGCCAGTGGAGCCTTGACTACCAGTTGTTCCTTGTAAACCTTGACTACCAGTTGTTCCTTGTAAACCTTGACTGCCAGTTGTTCCTTGACTACCGATTGTTCCTTGTGAACCTTGACTGCCAGTAGAACCTTGACTTCCTACTGTTCCTTGTGAACCTTGTGAACCTTGTGAACCTTGTGAACCTTGTGAACCTTGTGAACCTTGTGAACCTTGTGAACCTTGTGAACCTTGTGAACCTTGTGAACCTTGTGAACCTTGTCTACCTTGAGTTCCTTGAGTTCCTTGAGTTCCTTGAGTTCCTTGAGTTCCTTGACTGCCAGTAGAACCTTGACTGCCAGTTAATCCCTGACTACCGATTGTTCCTTGTGAACCTTGACTGCCAGTAGAACCTTGACTTCCTACTGTTCCTTGTGAACCTTGTCTACCTTGAGTTCCTTGAGTTCCTTGAGTTCCTTGACTGCCAGTAGAACCTTGACTACCAGTTGTTCCTTGACTACCAGTTGTTCCTTGAGTTCCTTGAGTTCCTTGACTGCCAGTAGAACCTTGACTACCAGTTGTTCCTTGACTACCAGTTGTTCCTTGACTACCAGTAGAACCTTGACTTCCTACTGTTCCTTGTGAACCTTGTCCACCTTGAGTTCCTTGAGTTCCTTGACTACCAGTTAATCCTTGACTACCAGTTAATCCTTGACTACCAGTTAATCCTTGACTACCAGTTAATCCTTGACTACCAGTTAATCCTTGACTACCAGTAGAACCTTGACTACCAGTTAATCCTTGACTACCAGTAGAACCTTGACTACCAGTAGAACCTTGACTACCAGTAGAACCTTGACTACCAGTAGAACCTTGACTACCAGTAGAACCTTGACTACCAGTTAATCCTTGACTACCAGTTAATCCTTGTGAGCCTTGACTACCCATTGATCCTTGACTACCAGTTGTTCCTTGTGAGCCTTGACTACCAGTTAATCCTTGACTACCAGTTAATCCTTGTGAGCCTTGACTACCAGTAGAACCTTGACTACCGGTTGTTCCTTGCCTTCCTACTGTTCCCTGTGAACCTTGACTTCCAGTTGTTCCTTGACTTCCTTGTACTCCTTGACTGCCAGTAGAGCCTTGGCTTCCTAAAATTCCCTGTGAACCTTGACTGCCTACTGTTCCTTGAGAGCCTTGGCTTCCGGTTAATCCTACTGTTCCTTGTGAGCCTTGGCTTCCGGTTAATCCTTGACTACCAGTGGTTCCTTGAATTCCTTGAATACCTTGTGAACCAATAGTTCCTTGACTGCCTAAAGCTCCTTGTACTCCTTGATTGCCTTGAATTCCAATAGTTCCTTGAGATCCTTGGCTTCCTACTGAGCCTTGACTGCCAGTAGAACCTTGACCTCCTAATGTTCCTTGCACTCCTTGATTTCCAGTTAAACCTTGACTACCTTGTCTACCTTGTGAGCCAACAGTTCCTTGTAATCCTTGACTTCCTAATGTTCCTTGCACTCCTTGATTGCCAGTTAAACCTTGACTTCCTAATGCTCCTTGACCACCTTGTGATCCTGTAGAACCTTGACTTCCAACTAAACCTTGACTTCCAACTAAACCTTGACTTCCTAATGTTCCTTGCACTCCTTGACTACCAGTAGAACCTTGACTGCCAGTAGAACCTTGACTGCCAGTAGAACCTTGACTACCAGTTGTTCCTTGTGAGCCTTGACTACCAGTAGAACCTTGACTGCCGGTTGATCCTTGACTGCCGGTTGATCCTTGACTGCCTTGACTTCCTTCAAAACCTTGTACGCCTTGGATTCCTTCAAAACCTTGTACGCCTTGGATTCCAATTAAACCTTGGATACCTTGAGAGCCTTGAGCACCTAAGCCTTGCGATCCTTGTAATCCATAAGAGCCTTGTATTCCTTGCAAACCTCGTGCAGCAATTAGATCCCAATCTCCATTTAAAGAGCTTGTAGGAACCACATTAGAATTTCTCGTCAAAGAAATATATGATCCTCCATTGTATTCTACAACATCATTGATTTCATAATTAGCAGCTTCATCCCAAGTTCCATACCAAATAAAACCAGTGCCTTTTGCTCCTTGTATTCCTGTGTTTCCCAGCTCGCCTTTTATGCCTCTGGTGCCTTGAGTACCCTGAGAACCTACTCCTGGACCTTGAGGACCTATACTGCCTTGGACACCTTGAATTCCTATGCCTTGACTTCCGGATCGACCTTGGGTCCCTTGAGAACCTTGCCCTTGTGCTCCTTGCACTCCTTGTCTTCCGATAGTTCCTTGTGACCCTTGGCTTCCCAGACCCTGTATTCCCTGTTGACCTGTTGTTCCTTGTAATCCTTGTGAACCTTGTAATCCTTGTGAACCTTGACTACCTGCAGAACCTTGCAAGCCAATTGTTCCCTGTGTTCCTCGTGAGCCTTGCACACCTCCAGCTTGACCGGCGGCACCTTGAACTCCTTGCGATCCACCTGTGAATTTAATAAAATTTAACTCTGTTGCTCCTAACTCTATGGGATTCTTTGTTGTCAAGATCCAATTTGTAATTGAATTTACAAAACCTTCTTCTACAAGAACAAACATTCCACAAGTTACCTTAAGACTATTATTAGCATCTATTGCTCTATTCCAGCTATAATTATTTGCTAAATAAATTCCATTTTCTCTGGGGTCATTTTGATCTTTAACCAAAACTCTTTCACCAAAATAAACAGAAACACCATCTATATCTTTCAGCCCATACAAATTTATATTTTCTGTTGTAGCTACTCTGACTGATTTTTTATAATCTAAATTATGAACTGCAGAGTTTTCTACATAAGAATTGTTTGTTTTATATGTCTTTAACGTTAACGTTGGCGTTGATGTTGCTGTTGGTGTGGAAAAACTTGGTGTTAATGTAGGTGTTGGAGTTAATGTAGGTGTTGGAGTTAATGTAGGTGTTTTTGTAATTGTAACTGTTGGGGTAGCAGTAGCTGTTGGTGTCTTAGTAGGAGTTGCTGTTGGTGTTTTTGTAGGAGTTGGTGTAGCAGTAGCTGTTGGTGTAGCAGTAGCTGTTGGTGTAGCAGTAGCTGTTGGTGTTGGGTTTGGAGTAGCAGTAGCTGTTGGTGTAGCAGTAGCTGTTGGTGTTGGGTTTGGAGTAGCTGTAGCTGTTGGGTTTGGAGTAGCTGTAGCTGTTGGGTTTGGAGTAGCTGTAGCTGTTGGGTTTGGAGTAGCTGTAGCTGTTGGGGCTGGAGTAGCCGTCACTGTTGGTGTTGGTGTTGGCGTAGGTGTTGGAGTTAATGTAGGTGTTGGAGTTAATGTAGGTGTTGGAGTTAATGTAGGTGTTGGAGTTGGGCTTGGAGTTGAAGCTACTTGTCCTTTAACAACTTTAAGTTCATCAATATACCCTGTAAAATAAGTATTCAGAGGATTGTATGTACCTCCAGATCTTCCGACAGTAATAACACTTTCTGCATCTGTCATCTGAAATGATTCATCTATGCTTAGAATATTATCTACATACACTTTTATGTTTGTGTAACCGCCTATTGGGTTTTCTCCAACCACTACTACATGATGCCATTCATTGCTCAAAATAAGTGCTGGTCCTATCAGCCCATCGCCACTATTATGACCATAGAAAGCAATATGATCATCGGTAATACAAACAGCCCAAGACAAATTGAATCCCCATTGATCTTTGGCTATTATACATCCTTTTGGAACTTCTGATGTTGGATAGAACCAAGCGTCAATAGTAAATGGCGTATTAGATAAATCAAAAACAGGCAAATTAGCAATTATTAAATTCGAAGATCCATCAAAATATCCACTTGTCCCACCCAAAACACTCTGGGCGTCACTAATTAGTGGAAGCCCCTCTAAATTAATGTTATGTTCATAACTAGAACTGTCAGAAAATATATTTGTTCCATTTGGAGCATCAAAATGAAGGAGCAATGAAATAGGATCAGAATAATTTATTAAATCTCTCCCCGATGTTGTTCTTAGGTAGTTTGCATCAAAAAAATCACTTCTAACTTTTATTACTCTGTATTCATAAGGATTAGGTCCACTTTCGGTAAAATTTAAAACAAAAGTTTGAGTCTGTGTTCCAAGCCCGTTTGCATCTCCTTTATATTCAATCATCCTGGGAGTTAAAGTTACGTAATTAATAGTATGTGTGAATGAATTATCTAGCTCTTTTATTATTGTGTAGCTACCTTGAAAAGGAATGCCAGAAGCCCCTTTTATTCTAGATCTGCATATAGCCAAACTATTAATTAAATCTATCTCATAAATAACCCCCCCAGCCATAGTATTATTATAAGAACCATCATCGAAAATTGAAATAGTATCATTGCCAATTGTTAATGGATCTATGTCCATCTGCCATCTGGCATCGTGTTGTGCGTCTAATCCGTTGTATTCGTCGCCAGTTATTGTCAAAAATTTTATTGGATTAGATTGAGTTGTTATATTTTGAAGCTCTCCTTTGGTATCGATAGCCCAAACAACATCTTTTGTCTCATAGTCTATACAAAAAACTATTCCATGAGTTCTACAACTGACAATTATATTTCCAGTTATTGGGTGAACATCTAAAGAATTTGCATGGAACCACTCGGGATCAGCTGTGTTGAAGCTGTCACCGCTCCACCACTCCCATACAATTTCATGATTAGGTGATTGCTCTTGAACATAGAATCCATTGCTATAAGAGATATAAATTAAATTTCCACGCCTACTTATTGGATTTTTTATTTCTTGAGTTTCATGCACATCTATAACATGATTACCAGATCTTGTATCTGGGGTTATTATGTTGTTAGTGCTTATCAAATCTAAATTATTTTCGGATAACTGTATAACATATCGATCTTGACCGTCCCAGCCATTTGTGACCAATCTGTTATTCTGATGGCCCTTATGTAGACTAACCGGTCGAGATGGAGTCGAAATGTACCAAACTGGCACTCCATATTGGTTATACACAACACAATAATTACCAGCTGCAAAACCGTCACTTGGGACTGTGAGATAATACCCTGGTACATAGTCTTGTGTTTTTTCTGCGACAGTGGCAACAGGAAGATTGTGTGGTATTATTTTTACAAAGTATTCTTGAGTGTCAAATGTTATATAAATACACTTATTGACACCAGCACCTGATATATCTACTGTTCTATCAGATCCATTTATAGATAAGGTTAAATTACTAACTCCAAAAGATGCATCTTCTTTAATGAAATAATCCTGTATATCTGGATCAAAACTAGGAAAGATACCACTTCCATCACAATCCGCAACTATGCTTGTTATGTTTTCACTGGATATAATAGGTATAAATAGATCACTTTGCATATCATATATAGTTTGGAGTAAAAATGTTTTAAACCATTTTTAATAGTCATATTTACTATATTAGATGATAGGTGTAAAAATGAATAAAGCTGTAGTCTTAGCCGGCGGCATGGGAACTAGAATGTTGCCTGCTACAAATAATATAAATAAACATCTACTCCCAGTATATTCTTCTGAGGGAGCAGTACCCATGATTCACTATCCCATCAAAACGCTGGTCAAGAGTGGTGTGGATGAAATATTAATAATATCATCAAGAGAGCATTGTGGAAAAATAATAGAAAACTTAGGAGATGGAAAAGAATTTAATGCAAATTTTACATATAAAATTCAAGATACATCAAAGGGCGCCATAGGAATAGCAGGCGCACTAAAATTGTGCAAAGTTTTTACCGGAAAAGATTCTTTTGCCGTTATATTAGGAGATAATTTTTTTGAAGATAATTTCGAGCAAGAATTTAAAAATTTTCAAAAAACAAATAAATGGGCTTCTATATTTATCAAAGAAGTAGAAAACCCCAACCAATTTGGAGTGTTTTCAGATGGATATATAGAAGAAAAGCCAGAAGTTCCAAAGAGTAAATTTGCAGTAACAGGGATGTATCTTTATACAAATCATGTTTATGATGTGACTAAAAATATAAAACCAAGCGGTAGAGGCGAATTAGAAATTACAGATGTAAATAATCATTATTGTAAAAAAGATTCAATTCAGGTTAACACAATAAATGGTTTTTGGGGAGACATGGGAACTCCTGAGAGCATGATTAAAACTCAAGAATTCATTAAAAATGAGCACTATACTCTCTTTGGAGAGTAGATGCAGACAGAGTATTCTCCCCAAATATCTTCGATAAGATCAGATATGAAATTCCAATTGCCCCCAGAAGTGCCACATCCAAACTTTGGAGCATGTATTTCAAATTTGTTTGAATCAAACTCTGAATAGTTATTTTTAACATAATGACCGACGCCAGCCATACATTTTACAAGAGAAAAGTAATTTAGCTGTCTCTTGAGTCTTTTCTTTGTATTGCTATTTTGCGCAATCATATTAACAACAACAATACTTCTTTTGTTGCCTGCATCTATTTTAATAAATTGATTTTCTCCAAGTTTATACAAAGTCATTAATTCATAATTTGCTTTGACTATGGGAAAGTGTTTTTCCACAGCCGATGCAAAACCAGAATTAAAATTTCCAGAATTATTAACAACATGAGGAATAATAATATCTGAGGATGTATTTTTTTTAATAAAATCAAAAAGATCCCCAAAAACCAGTCTATATGTGGTGTCATTTTGTAAATTTGCATTTTTCATATATATTTCCTTGACAATTGATTTTAAATAACGTCTCCCAATAGTATATCAAGATATGTTCTTAAATCAAATCAAAATACAACTTATTTTTTGATAACAATTAATACATAATATGATGGGAATCAAAAGAAAAATAGCTGAATTATACAAAACAACTCCTGATTATGTCACAGTTGTTTCTTATGGATTTAAAATAAAAAACAATTTAAAAACACAAGAGAAGTGTATTATTTTTGGTGTCAAAAAAAAGAAAAGAATAGAAGAAGTACCAGAAGAAGAAATTTTGCCAGCAACCATTAATGTGAATGGTCAAGAAATAAAAACAGACGTAGTAGAAGTCCCAGAATTCAAAACAAATGTTTGTTATGACTACACACCTATTGTTGGATATCCGATGGGAATTGGATATCCAAGCGAAGAAATAGTACCACACAGATCAAAACAAAGACCATTAAAAGGTGGAATCTCTACCACCAATGCAACAAAAAACATAATAGACGATGTGCTTTCCGCTGGAACTTTGGGTGCTATTGTAGTTGATTCAATAGATAACAAACTCGTAGCTATTTCAAATAATCACGTTTTGACCAGCAATCCTTTTTTGGCAAGTGAAAGAGAAGAATCTACACCAATAGCAAATATTCATCAACACAAAGTAATACAACCGGCAGACTTAGATGGTGGCGAAATTGGAAAAGATGATATAGGAAAAGTAAAAAGATATTATCCTTTAAGTTTAATAGAACCTAATTTCATAGATGCAGCAATAACAACATTAAACACTATTGATGAAGATTCACATAAGATATTAAACATGTTACCAGAGTGCCCATCGATTCATTTAGATTTTGCGACAACATCAGAAATAGATGCTTTATTAGATTCTCAAGCACCTCTTTTTAAAGCAGGAAGAACAACCGGTCCAACAGGACATCCTATTTCAAATATTTATGGCGATTCAACATGTGAGATATCGGTTTCAGAATTACATGTATCAGCATCTGTTGGAGGGTATTTTAACGGAACGACAGAAGAAACTGTAGATTTTGAAGATTGTATATTTTTTAAATATAAAAACAATAGCCCAGGTGTTTCAATATCTGGTGATAGCGGAAGTGTTCTAGTAGGGGATGTAGATGGAAAGTTAAAAATCATAGGTTTAGTTTTTGCAGGAAGTCCTGTTACAAATCCAAATGATACTGCTGTAGATGGTGTTGTAGGTATCGCCAACAGAATAGATAGAGTAGCAGATCTACTTAAGGTTAAACCTTGGAAATACAACACGGATATAAAAATAGACTCTGAGGATCCGGCTTGTCCAATAATACTACCTGGACTAAGAGATGAAAAATTCATAATAGTAAATGGTAAAATATATTGGCAAGTTGGAACAACAATGGAAAAGCCAACAGATATGGGGTGCGTAGATATTACAACAGCTACACCTACACCAACACCAACAGCTACAGCAACTCCTACAAAAACTCCGACTCCGACACCAACACCAACAGCTACAGCCACAGTAACACCAACAGCTACAGCCACACCAACACCAACAGCTACAGCCACAGCAACACCAACAGCAACACCAACGGCAACAGGAGCACTGTGTTCTCAGAATCCAACCATTTGCACAGGCTCGGAGATAAGGCTGGAAGGCACTAATGGTAAGTATGTCTCAACTAATTTATATCTAAACATTGGAGAATCATTTAGTGTTGATGTCAGGGGTTGTACTACGTGCTCGATAGGCAATGTTCTTGGGGAGGCTACTCCTGATGGACCAATAGTGCCTAATGTAGATACATTCATGCTCGTTAAAGGTACGATAAACAATGACCCTGCTGCAGATATGAGCGTCAGATATTCGGCAGGTTTCACAGTCGGAAGTCATTATAATGGTATAGCAAGCTCCTCCGGCTATCTATATCTTGGTATTTACGACTGGGTCTATACAGACAATGGCGGCAACTACTGTGCCTCGTTCTCTAAGGAACCGGCACCAACACAAACACCCACAGCTACAACTACTCCCACTGCAGGTTAACAAGTTCGATGGGGATAGTGTCTGTGGACTAAATTAATGCCGATGAGTTCGATCATGTGCGAACTTCACAGGACAAGTGTCAGCTATCAATAGTTTTTGATCCAAATAAAGGATCACCAACTTCATCAAAGCCAGCTATTTTTATTTTATTTTCTAAATAGTTTTTTAATAATAAATGTCCTACTTTTGCATTGGTTGCCCAATTAACAATTTTCATCAAATCTTGTTCGTCTAAAAAACCATCGGAAACACTATTAGTTAGAATGGCATCTAACTCTTCTTTGGATAAAGCTACATATTTTTTCTCAATTTCACACCAATTTAAATCATCTGCGGCTATTAGCTTATTCAGCGTTTGCTTGTAAACATTATTTTCGTCCATGATCTGCTCCTTTTTCACAATTATACGAAAATTTAACATAATATCAAGCCTAAAAACATAGATATATTCATGGCAACAGCAATAACCATAGTACCAGAATTATCTAAACCTCAGCTGCTGGATAACATACTCAGCTGCAATGATTACTATGCAAAACTTTTTGTTAATAATTTAGATGAAAATAATCTTCAGTTTACTGAAGCGAGCTTTTCGGGCTATTCTCAAGTAACTTTATACAAAAATTCTTGGGAAGGTTCTGTAGTACAATCTGATATGGTGGTTTCCTACTACGGAACTCCTGTTATTTGGCACTCATCTAGTTTTTCTTCAGTTTCTGTTAATGGGTACTACATTGTAGATTCTTCCGGCACCGTTCTTTGGTATCAAAAGTTTCCGAATCCCGTAAGTATCCCGAGAAATAAAGCTGTTAGTGTAACAATAAGGGCTGTTCTTGGATGTTTGAATCTATCTGCTAATCCTAATATACCAAATTCTACTCACTACCCGACAGCCGCGCCCACAACAACTCCACCTGGATTTACTTATCCTCCAACACCAACACTAACAGCTACACCAACACTAACAGCTACACCAACACTAACTGCTACACCAACACTAACAGCTACACCAACACTAACAGCTACACCAACACTAACAGCTACACCAACACTAACAGCT
>Ga0209085_1002285_pt1 | contig 10956 bp, 24 predicted proteins | sample C_131016_EF_Meta_FD_187310 | JGI IMG/M metagenome (GOLD analysis project Ga0209085, IMG submission 187310) | Freshwater microbial communities from Lake Croche, Canada to study carbon cycling - C_131016_EF_MetaG (SPAdes) (version 2) | ecosystem: Environmental > Aquatic > Freshwater > Lake...
CATATAATTGACACTCGCACACTAAGGAGCAAAGATGATCACTCAACTGGAAAAACAAATGAATCGCCCATTGAAACGATATGTGGTGTGGTGCACCGTACCTCATTGGATTGAAGTGGATGCATACAGTAAGAAAGATGCCATTGCACAGGCGGAAGAGCGCAATGGTGGTTGGACAGAGTGTCCGGACAGTGCGGAATCATTCCGCGGAACCCGAGTAGGTGTACTGGTAGAGGAGATCGACATTGAAACTAAATGATTGGATCCAGTGGGCAGGCACAGTCTGCTTCCTCGGCATGTATACTCTGATGAGCCTAAACATGTACCCGTGGAACGTGGTGGCGGGAGTACTTGGCGGCAGTCTCTACTTGGCATGGAGTATACGTGTGCGCAACACACCGCAGATGATCACCAACGTTGTGGCTATAGCCATATGCGCAGTAGGGTTATATAAGGCATGGGCTTGACAGATTGAGCCCGTGAGCATATAATTTGGACTTAGACACACTACTAGGAGAGCACATGATTGCAGATGTCAACACAGTGAACCGTGAGGCCTTGGCCCACTTGGGTCAACTCTTGGACTTGGGTGCAGACTACCCAGAGGCACTTCGAGACACCATCCACGCCTTTGCGCTCACCCCAGAAGAGGCCGAGGTCGTGGAGTATCACAACGATAAACTCAGTATGGAATACGACCGTTGGCTGCAGGGTGAAGACTTTGCTGACGGCTATGTCACAGGCTGTGACCCGGCAGAGTACGAAGACGAGTGGGACGGTCAACCTGACGAAGCCCAGGAGTGGCACGACTTTGACCCTGATTGCTAAAGGGTCTTTGGTTGACGCAGGGGCAACTCTGCGTTATAATACACTTTTAACACACTACAAGGAGCACTGATGAACATTAGCACACTGGAAGCCTATGTGGCACAGAAGAACACTTGGACACGGATCTTGAAAGGCCCACAGTTGAGCCTCTTGAACGCTCAAGACCGTCAGCGCATCGCTGACATGATTGACAGTGATCTCAGTCCGGAGAACTTGAGCTGTGACGGCGAACTAGCACCTGTAGAGGTTAACCGTCGCTTTCGTGAGCTGACTCGCTGTGCAGATCAGTTGAGAAGCATTGACCCCAGCGTTGTAATCTACGAATACTAAGGAGTGACTATGATTGACGAAGACATGTTCTACGAACACGAGGTTGTGACCACTGTGCGAATCACAGTGCGTAGCCTAGAGCCCTACTTGGACAAGGCCAAGTTCCTCGAGGACTATGCCTATCTAACGGAATTCTCAGATCTGTTAGACAAGTTTGATGGCTTCCCTAGGGTGGTTGCGACCTCTGTGATCAATGACGAAGTTGAATACATTAACAAGGAGATGGAAGATGCCTAATTGGTGCAATAACACGGTAGAGATCTACCACGATGACCCTGTAATGATCGAGAGGGCTCGTACAGCCTTCAACGATGCCAAGTTCCTTAATGAGTTTGTGCCAGTGCCCCAGAGTCTAATGATCACAGCAGGGCGTGATGGCAGCGACGGTGATCCCAAGCAGATTGCTCTTGAACAAGCCGAAGCACTGAATCTCAAGGAGCATGGTTACGCCAACTGGTATGACTACTGTGTCGACGAGTGGGGCACCAAGTGGGATGTGGGCGGTGACGGCTACGAGGCGGAGGACATTCCTGGTGGCTTGATGTTGACTTTTGATTCAGCCTGGGCGCCACCTATTGCAGCCTACGACAAGTTAGAGGCACAGGGCTTTCGTATCCGTGCCATGTATTACGAGCCTGGCATGGCGTTTGCTGGCATTTATGAAGATGGCCACGATGACTACTACGAGTATGGTGGCATGAGCAGCGACCAGATTGCCGAGGAGTTGCCCGCAGAGCTTGATGATGCCTTTGGTATTAGCCAAGATGTCGCACAGTGGGAAGAAGAAAACAGGGAAGAAGAGGAGGTTGACAATGAGTGATGTTATTACATGGATGGTGGGTCAATTGACTCGATAGAGATTTGGGTGCTGGGTCGTAGATGCATAAGATAGACTCAGCTAAGTGGTATCCCGTTATGGGGCCAGCCCACCCAAGACGTTCTAGCTAATCACTAGATACTGTGACCCGCAGGATGAGAAGTGGTGTGATAGCCAAGGGTGGTTCTAGTCCTACCGAACTAGCGTTAGCAATACGACAACGGTCCCTGTCGGGGAGCGGGTGGAGGCTGTGCGTGATGGACCTAGTCTTGATGCAGTATAATTACCGCCGAGGGATGTCAGAGCTTTTGGTTGACAAGTTGATGTTTTGAACATATAATACACACATGACTAAACAATACATCTACCAAGAAACCACCCAGTGGGCAGATAGCTCAAATGCTAACCATGTCTATGTGTTCAAGGAAAAGATCAAAGGTAGATCGGCCACGGCCGTGGCCTACATGCCCGTGGGTAGTACTCAAGTACTACAGTTACGCACCCCTTTAAAGCTGGATCTAAAAGGCAGGACATTCCAAGAATTGGCTTGACACGCCCAATCAAATGCCTTATAATAACGACTTACACACTAAGGAGCTGATATGAAACTGCACATTTGGACGCAAGACCAAGAGAACTACGGTGCCCACGATTGGGACAGCGAAGGCCAGTGCCCACAACGCTGGAAGTTCAAAGGTGGCGCGGACTTCTTCGTCAAAGGCATTAAGAACGATGCTGAGGCCACTACAGCGGTCATGGCCCTCCGTAGCTCTATCGAAGAGAACAACGAATACTTCCGCCGTGAAGTATTAGGTTGGAAGTTAGTGGACAACGACTACCTCACAGAGTTCGAGCGTTCACAGCTGGAATACGAAGGCAAGATCACACACAAATCAAAGGAACTAGCATGGTAGAATTCGAACTCAAAGGTCTCAACGCTCGCCAACAGGTCCTCGCTGACATCATGTGGCAGTTGGAGGAATACAATGATGTTGAAGCATTCATTGAGACTCTGCCTGATCGTGAAGCCTGTGAGTGCAGAAGCATCATAGAGATGATGCGCATGGCAGTGGTAGAACAATGCTATGATGGCATTCAGAACTTGGATGCGGCTCAATCAGTCCTTGACAAGATTAGAAAGTAACTGTACAATCAATGAAAAGGGCCTCTAGCTCATGTTGGTTAGAGCAGTGGACTCATAATCCATTGGTGCCGTGTTCGACTCACGGGGGGCCCACCAAATATGATCAATGTTGTGAAAAAACAACATCAAATCATTGACAATCATGGTTTTTGAACTTATAATTTTTTTTTCAACTTTACACATGGAGAGATCATGCATGCTAAGAAACTCATAACTCTAACAACTGTGATTGCGGTGTTAACAGGCTGTTCCAGCACACCAACTGCACCCACAGTCACTTCGTCGCCTACACCAATTCCATCCCATGATCCCGTGCGAGTGGTAGAAGGACCTGATATCAAGGGCACCTACCGCTTGCAGGGCTACAAGGGTCCTGAAGCCATGGAGAACATGGAAGTCATGCAGGCCTCCCGAGACTGCATCACCAACCGCATGCGACCCAACGTCAGCTACCTCATGGTGCGTACGGATCAAGGCAAAGTTCGTGTGCCAGTCAGTGTGACCTGTGAGCCATTCTAACATGAAACGCTTGATCACTTCCTTGGCTGCCACAGTCATGGTCAGCTGTGCCCCGGTCCAAGCTGCGGACTTTTGGAGCGGTTTGATGACTGGCATCACATTCTCAGCCTTGCTCATGCAGCCGCAACATGAACCTGAATGGCAGCGTCAGCAGCGTGAGGAGATGAACGCGGTAGGAGCAGGTAATGCTCAAACCATAGTGATCCTGCCGCAAAAGGCCTACGACTACACTCGGATCACTCCTCAGGAAGAACCACGCACACAATACCTAAAGGACTGTCAACGTTATGGCTTTACTTTGAGAAAATGCCAATTGATGTGGGACGGTCCTGACCTTGAAGAAGAAGCATCTGTTGTGAAAAAACAACAAAATCGTTATTGACAAGGCCCACTTTTGAAAGTATAATCTTACTTTAAACACACTAAGGAGCTGATATGAACTTTATCGTTGGCGTGATTTTTGGGATTGTAATTTCCACAGTGGGCTTCCATGGAGTGGCCCGTGTTCTGGACAACGGCGTGTCGGTGATCAAAGACGCTAGCCGAAATGTTGACAAGAATTGATTTTGACTGTATAATTGTTTTTTTAACACACTAGGAGCTGATATGACTGCATTGACCATTGAACAACGTGACTACCTCATGACCCGCTTGTCAGAGATCACACGTGAAAAGATTGAAGCCCGGGCACAAGAACTGTTTGGCCCATCTGGTCGCCCTCAACAGCCCACATGGGGCGAAGTGTTTGAAGGCATCCGCACAGGCAAGATCACTTTGAAGCCTGGCACGGAAAACGAAACCCGTGCGTATCTTAACCCCAGCGATGTGGAGTGGCCCGAGATGGAGGCCAAGAAGGCAGCGTTGGAGACCTACAAGGACACACTGGCCGCTGAACGCAAACGTCTCACTGACCAGCTGATGTTGGGTGAAGGTGCTGACATTTTGGCACAGTATAGCGCAATCTAAACTCATTGACAGGGAGGCAACTCCCTGTTATAATCATCATTTACACACACTAGGAGCACTCATGAAGACATACGAAGAAACCATCCAGTTCATTGCCGAAGTTCGCGCTCAAATGATGGCATCACCACGTGCCCCTATGGGTACTTATATTTCTGAAGATGTGGTCAGTTTGATCTATGGCCAAGATTCTGAACTGGTATACATTGACACACAAATGGCCACACAGGCTCGATATAAAGAGTTGACAGCGGCTTGATTTGACAGTATAATAGACACTTACACACTAAGGAGCTGAAATGGGCACACGAGCACTGACATTCGTCTATCAAGGCGAAACTCCCCTCATCAATATGTACCGTCAATACGACGGCTACCCCACGGGTCACGGCGCTGAACTGGCTGAATTTCTCATTGGTGGTTCTATGGTCAAAGGTTTGACCACCAAGGATGCACCTGTGTTCAACGGCATGGGCTGTTTGGCAGCGCAGATGATTGCACACTTCAAAAAGACCTCCGGCGGGTTCTACATTCACCCTGTCACAGAAACTGAGTGTGGTCAGGACTACGAGTACCACGTTTATCAAAGCACAGACCCTGTGCCGTTTGGTGAAGGTGAACCGCCCCTGCGTGTTCGAATCATGGACCGGGGCTGCAACTTTTTTGGCTTGACCATGAGCGAGACCAACGCTGCCCTCTTTGACGGCACAGTTCAAGAGTTTGCCGAATACTGCGGCGTGGAGGTCACAGCATGACAGGTTTTGAAAGCAAGCGGCTCAGCGCCGCAGAGAAGCTCAACGCAGATTGGATCAATCTGCGTGAACAAGTACTAGAGCAGATTGTCAAGGACGTTGAAGCCGGCGACTTGACTGCGATCGAAGAGCTGCTGGTCTATTGTACAGAAGACGCCATGCGTCAATACCTACCGGAGTAAATGAAATGAGCAAGATGGCAGATTTGAGCTACGAAATTGAACAACTATACATTGATGGCATGAGTCCGCGTACCATTGCATTGACTCTAAAATGTCCTTTGGATCAGGTCTTGGGTTGGTTGGAAGAAGTTAATATTATTGAACAACCATATGAAGATTGGGTTGACAAGGAAATGATTTGATAGTATAATAATAGTATGTCGAATGGTTCGACATAATTCACACACAGAAAGAGGAAATTATGACTAAGACTTTTACCCATGCAGGAGTTAGCCGACTTAATGGTGAACTCAAATGTCGATTTGCCAATGACGGGCTGCGTGTCAAGGTACTGACCAAAGGCGGCCACACTGACATTGATCTCAAGGATCTGCCCGAGGCCATGACCAAAAGCCAAGCCGTTGAGCATTTGATCTCGTCAGGCTTTGCAAAAGGCCGAGCTGAAGTGCTGGCAGCACTCAACGATGAGTTGACCAAACGCTCACCCAAAGCCCTAGCCACTCCTGCTCCAATCACTTTGGACAAGATTGCTGCCAAGAAAGTCCGGGCCGCAAAGAAGCCTGCAGTGACGCAAGATCTCGAAGACGCTGCTTACTGATCTCACTGGGACACTTAAATGAAAACCTCCACCACCTTCATGCTGTTGGCCCTGCTGATCTTGGCCCTAGTCATACTGGGACCTTTGATATCTATTTGGGCATTGAATACACTGTTCCCGGTGTTGGCCATTCCCTACAGCATTGAAACTTGGTTGGCTGTGATTGTGGTGGCGGGTCTGTTTAAGACCACAATAGAACACAAGAAATGATCATTTGGTAAAAAAACCTGTTGACTGCCAGCAGATTAACTTGCTATAGTAAGTGTAACTGCTTGCAGTCATTTATAAAAAGGATTAAAAATGATTTATTCAATCAAACAAGGCACTAAGACATATAAACTATTCTCAGCCATGAAGAGCGGCGAGAAGTTTACCCGGTCACAGGCCGAGAAGCGTTTTGGCATTAAGAACATTGCCGCAGAAGCTAGTCGTATCCGTCAAGCTGGTTTTGCTGTGTATGCTAATCAACGTCAGGCTGGTAACAACACCACAGTTACTGAATACGAAATTGGCGAACCAAGCCGTAAGATCGTGGCCGCAGGCTACCGTGCCATGGCATTAGGCTTGATCTAAAAGGTCGCTCCTGTCCCTGGTAGTGCGGGGACAACAAGTTGGGGAGGTAGTGTGCCCCAACACTGAAAAGACTGCTTCCAGGCAGTCTTTTCTTTTGGCCCAAAGACCCGACAGCTTGACAGGTCTCATGTTTGAGCATATAATTGACACATGAAACAAACAAAGGAGCTGACGATGGCATACGACGATTGGGATTCACAGGTAGACATCAAGAACATGGTGGGCCGGGTGTTCACCCGTGTGACAGGCAGCGTGGGCAGCGGCGAGATGGTGTTTGAAAATGACACCGAGCGATTCGTGTTCTTCCACTACCAAGACTGCTGCGAGTCGGTGGATATCAACGACATCGCGGGCGACCTCGAAGACTTGGTGGGTGAACCACTCTTGATCGCCGAAGAAGTTTCGGGCATGACTGAGCCAGATGAAGAACACTACGAAAGCTACACCTATACCTTCTACAAGTTCGCTACTCGTCGGGGCTACGTGGATGTGCGCTGGTTGGGTGAGTCAAATGGCTACTACAGCGAAAGAGTGAGCCTGGGACACGAACTGCGGGCTTGACAAGTCCCGCATTTGAGCTTATAATACATACACACTAACACAAAAGGGAGCAATTATGTATAACTGGGATGACCTTATCCGCCCTATGGAACTGCAACACGCTATCAACTTCCTGGGTGCCAGCCGCAAAGCCTATAACAAGAACTCTGGTGAGAAGGCTCTGAACTTCCAAGAGACCTTTGACATGATCAAAGAGTGTGCCTTTAATGTAGGCACCAATCAAGATCACGCTATGATGAAGACCATCCAAGCTCACATTGATGAGAAACTGGCCAAGTTGGAAGCCCAACTGTGGAAGGACCTCGCCAAGCAGGTCGACGTCAAGGCTGTGAACCAGATGCTCAAGGACGACATGCTGTTTGAAGACAGTGACGACTACCAGATGACTGATGAAGAAGCCGCAGAGTTCTACGGTGACAAGCGCCGGGCAGAAGACAAGCGCTAAAGACCCGATAGCTTGACAGGTTATTCAAAAGGCCTTATAATTATGGCTTACACACACTAAGGAGCTGATATGAAGGGTTTTTCAAAAGAGCAGATCATCAGTGCAGTGGCCGAGGGCATGAGCGAAGCACACCGCGCAACCCAGGCATTCCTCACCCTGCATGGTGATCGCGATGCTTGTGGCTTTGCTTGGGTCACCATCCATGGCGTTCGCAGCAATTCAAAAGAAGGCAAAGCCCTGTGCGAAGCAGGCTTCTCCAAGAGCTACACCGGCGGACTCCAACTGTGGAATCCTGCTAAGAGCGGTACACAGAGCATCTCGGCCTTGGAACAGGGCGCCGAGGCATTCCGCGACTACTTCCGCGCTCGCTTCCCTGAGGTAGAGATTTCCACTGGTTCACGCATGGACTGAAAGCCCCTACAAGTTGACAGGTCATTGATTTGGCCTTATAATTGACACTTACACACACTAAGGAGCACACTATGCCCAGAGGATACAGAAACGATGGTCAGCCCCGTCAACGACGTGATGGCTCAGGCCCCCTTGCTGTGAAGGTCACAGCACCACAGAACTCAGTGGTGCCTTCACGCTTTACCATTAACCAACGCTTTGGCTTTGTCACAGACATGGTGAACATGGTGGCACAGGGACAACAGGCCTCAGTGGTTATTTGCGGCCCCGGCGGCTTGGGCAAGAGCCATACTGTCATGCAGGCACTGAAACAACGGGGCTTCCAGGACATTACGCTGGCAGACGAAGGTGCTGTGAAGAGCCGCAAATCCTATACAGTGGTCAAAGGCTACAGTACTGCTAAAGGTCTGTTCCGCTTGCTGTGGGAAAACAAAGACGGCGTACTGGTGTTTGACGACTGCGACTCAGTGCTGAAAGATCCCGTTAGCCTCTCACTATTAAAGAGTGCGCTGGACTCATACAGCCGCAGGGTTATTACTTGGCGTGCAGACTTCAAAGACGATGAGATTCCCAACAGCTTCTTGTTCACAGGCCGTGTGGTGTTTATCTCCAACATGAACACGCTACAGTTGGACCAAGCCATTGTTACTCGTAGCCTCTGCGTGGACTTGAGCATGACCACTCAGCAAAAGGTAGAGCGTATGCAACACCTCATTGCCAACGTGGAGTTTATGCCTGAGTATACTGCTGAGCACAAGGCAGATGCCATGCAGTTAATTACTCGCGTACAGGACACGATCAAGGAGCTGAGCCTGCGCACACTGATCCAGTGTGTGAAGATTCGTACAGCAGGCACACGCAACTGGGCAGAGCTGGCAGAGTATGCGATCTGCGGTTAATATCGTGCGGGTGGTGATTTAGTAGTTGATGGTGGTGAGTTAGCGTAGGTGGTGGTGAGTAAAGGAGGGGTCGCGCCAGCGGCCCTTCTTGCTGGCTGGTGGCCAGCAATGATTGGGTGGGGTGGTGGTATATACTATACACTGTTGCTTTTATGCAACAACAAGCATGCCAAAACTTCTTTAAAAAACCCGACTTATAGCAGAAACCGGTGTTTTTGAATCACCAGGTTGCTTTTTTATTTTTTCACAGGTTTTTCACATACTATATAGGTCGGCCCCAGAGACCTGAAGTCACTGAAGTCACTGAAGTCACATATGCGCTCAACATATGCTCATATATGTTCATATATGCTCACTGTGTCAACATCGTGATTTTTTCTGGACAGCTCCAGTCTTGTGACACTGTTTTCCACATCACTTGATCCAAGAAAACGCACAGCACAAGTTCTCCAGTGGTGCATGTGCTCACACAGTCAGCAATATAGCGCAGCGCCAACGATTACGTTTTGCATCATCATGTGGTCAATTACCACCGGGTCTACCACTCTCTACCACTTTCTACCACTTGTATGTCACAGGGCCAAGGTAAATAACGTCATACACAGTGTACATTATGTGACGTTATGATATCCTCTGCCATTTCTCATGATCCGGATCCGTTTCCTTATGCTGTGGATGTTTTATGGCACAGTCAGGAGTCTTGGCAGCATCAAGTAGAGTTTCTTGAATCTTGGTTGGATCGTCATATTGGGGTGGGTGAATGGTCGTGGAGTTGGCACACGCTCAAGCAGGCTTGGTACTGTGGGGTAAGATTCAGGCAAGCACAGTCTCTGTGTGTATTTCTATTATCGTTTGGTGAGGGCATATACATACGGCCCGGGGCTGTTAAATCTGGGTATTAAAAATTTTTTTATCAAATTTTTGCTTGACCAGTATATGGCGCCGGCGAATTTTCGCGCTCCGCGCTCTGCTTGGGGCTAGACCCCGGTGGCCTCACTTTGCGGCAGCTGGTGCCACACCCTGCTGCTGCAACACCTGCACCAATTGCTGAAGCTCCAGCACCTGTGCAGCCAATGTGTCATTGGGAGGTCTTGCCAAGCCATTTTGGTACACTCCCTCCCTCACTGTGCATGAGGGATCCCAGGGTGGAGCCACCTGTTGCAGGGACCATGTCTGTTGCTGCTGCTGTTCCTGCAGTCTGAGGGCCAACAGTTGATGCATGCTGCTCAAGCTGTATTGGCCCTCAACATTCTCCAACCAAGTCTGTACCATGCTGTCAGTCAACTGATCAAAGCTCACAAATGTCTCAGCTGTGGCGGCGTCAAAGGCAATTTCCACTTCCAAACTGTGCTGCTGCTCAGTCACTGTGTCTCTTGCTTGGTACTGTACCACAGCGGATTTGACAGTTTTTGGCAAAGCGGGGTCATGATCTGACACTGCAAACTGCATGATGTATTGGCTGTAAATGATGCTCATGGTGGTTGATCCTGGTTCATGCTATTTATGCTCACGGTGCATGAACCCAAAACCCCATGGGCCGTGGTGTTGGCTGTGTAAATACTGCATGTTCAAGTGTAGCTCAAATCATACCTCCTTGGTGGGTCAGCTGTTGATTGCGGATCCTCACAACCCTCCAGACGATGCCAGTCACAGCGTGATCATGATCACCAATCACACAGTGACACACACACGAGGCCTGATCCTAAACCAACGTCTTCCCGCCCTCACCATGGCGGACGTGGCCCAGGGTCTGGACCTGCATGCCCCGAGACACATGAGTCTGATGCCCATCATGTGGGGCGGGCCACATGCCATACATCGTGTGAGTGTGCTGCACTCCCTGGACTGGCAGGGCATGACCACAGTGAACCTTCAAGACTCCATTGGCATCACCACGGACCTCTCCGTGATCTCGGCCATGGTGGCCCATGAAG
>Ga0209085_1002287_pt1 | contig 10954 bp, 9 predicted proteins | sample C_131016_EF_Meta_FD_187310 | JGI IMG/M metagenome (GOLD analysis project Ga0209085, IMG submission 187310) | Freshwater microbial communities from Lake Croche, Canada to study carbon cycling - C_131016_EF_MetaG (SPAdes) (version 2) | ecosystem: Environmental > Aquatic > Freshwater > Lake | place...
ATATCTGGCTGGGAGCTCAGTGACGGGACCAAAATTGTCAAAAGTTCTATTTCGGGCACAAAAAACACTGCGAGTTACGGATTTGTTGAAATTAACTATCCAGTAATGAATATGAGGGATGTTTTAGAAATAGGGGATTATGTCTATATTGGATTGCCAGCCGCAATGAAAAGATACAAAATAAAGTCATTCAAGACGGGCGAAAATGGATTTTATATTGAGGGTTACAACGAGGGATCAGTCGGCGGAGAAAATATCAAAGTCTACAGAAGAATAATGGAAAACAAGGTTGGGCAGTTTGGTTATGAGGGAATTGTGCTAGAGGCTGAGTCCAACATAGAAAAAGATCTTTCTATATCTAATGGGGCCAACAAAAACCCGGACAATATAAGGTCGGATAACGTAAAAGAAAACTTCTTAGTGTTATTTGATCAAAAATACTATTCTATTGCGGAGATAGACGGCTCCACATTGATCCTTAACGGACCTATGGAGAGTTTTACCTTGGACGGCCAAAATGCTACCTTCTCGATCTACAAATTCTCGAAGCGCGGCCTTTCGGTGGCTGAAAGGCAGATTCCATCCGTATCCGGCAATGTCTTCGAATTCGTAGACCGATCCGGAAAAGGCACGATTAAAGTTTCCCAAGACAACGCCTTGGCGGGAACCTTGACAGTGCTGAATTCGGCCAATTCGGGAGAAACAGTAGACATGGTGGGACAAAACGAGAATATAGAATTCCAAATAGAATACAGAGAGGAAATATGAACGAAGAAAGAATGAAATGCAAGGGCGACGTGCAAGCAATTGTGGAGCGTAAGGACGGCGCAAAGGAAGTAATAGAATTTAGGAACACGATATTACAAACCGGGAGGGAGGCCTTGGCTCTATCTCTCGCTAACATGATAGGCGACGACTTCGATTTCTTCGTGAATCGAATGATATTCGGTGACGGCGGAACGACCGGAGGTTCGCCTAAGGTCGTGTCTGCTGATAGAAACGGTTTGTTCGGCGCGGCGAGAGTCAACAAGCCAGTAGTCGCAAATATAGATGCGGCCACAGGTACGCAAGTCATATTCACATCGGTCGTATCCTTTGACGAAGGCAATGGATATGATCTTAACGAAATGGCCTTAATGATGCAGAACGGTAACCTTTATAGTATGGCTACTTTCCCGGGCATATCCAAGACAGCCCAGACCCAGATAACATTTAACTGGCGGCTTTCGTTTATATGAAAAAATTCAGCATAAACCAGGTCGGAGACCAGAAAGTGCTGATGATCGGAGATGATATTTTTGATTGGGCTCTGGATGACGAAGCTTTGGATCAAGTGAACCAGTATGCACCTAACAAAAGTATGATGAAAGCCGTTCATTCGGACATAAAAAACCACTTCTTGGACTGTCTTGCAGAGCATCTCGGATATAGGCCGACAATGAAGCAAGTTAACGACGCACTGAAGGAGGGTTTCATTGATTAGCATTGAAGAAAAAGATAAAAGATTCTATGTCAAAGAGTCTCTTCAACTAAATGCCGGCTTGGGACTTTTTGCCTCCGAGGAAATAAAAAAAGGCAGTCACTTGGAGGTGATAGGTGTCTTAGTGGATAGAGACTCTCCAGCCGACCACTGCACCTCGTACGCCAATACATTTAAGTTTGCTGCGGATTATGCAGATTCATTTAAGAAGCACATAATCCCCATGGGCTACGGAGGAATGGTAAACCACGCCAATGAAAAAAAGGATCAGAACGTAGAAATAAGGTACATTAAGAAAAATGGAGAAATGGTGTGTGTATACCATTTTATCAAGGATGCAAAGAAGGGCGATGAGATACTTGGAGACTACGGCGATGACTGGCGGGCTGTCCTTGAATGGTCTAGAGAGGCAGATTCGGACGAAGAAGAGGAGTGGAGCAGTTTTCTTGAACTAGACCTATATAATCTGTGGAAACTAAAGAGGTAAGGAAAAATGCCCCAGATTAACAGCATTCCAGAAGTAACATATGAAGCCAATCAGCCATATCACTACCTCTATGATAACCTTCCCTTGCAGAACATACTGACAAGGATTGGTTTAGTTAACATTCAAGTTGATGCTAATACGGACATACTGCGTGGTTCTTGCGGAACCGCTGGGTCGCTTAGCAATAGGCTGGACGCGTCTTTGAAAGATTCGGGTGACATAAAGGCTGGGGCCGTGGACAAGTCACTTCACAATATAGGGCACCATTCGGACGGGACGGGCCCAGACGGTATGGATTACGTGAGGATGACTTCGGAGGAAAGAAGCAAGTTGTCCGAGATCGCCAAGGGATCGAATAAGTTGGAGATCGAGATAGAAGACACTCTCCCGACCATAGGAAATTTCGTGCTGTTCCCCAACAGTACTAACGGCACGCTGCGAATAAGAAACTCTCCAACTATTTTCTTTGACTTTGAAGCTCCAGACATATTAAAAGCCCACTCTATATTTCCTCCGGAAGCAGCGCATAAGCATCACTACGATTTCATGCCTGCATATGACATTCCTTCCGCTCCAACTTACAAGATCTTCAAGACGACTGCCATTAATACTCCTTTTGAGGAGGATTCGCTTCGTGTATATGTAAATGGTTTCAGATTGACGAAGGTGGGAGTCGACGTACCTGATTACAGCGATCCAAATGCTCCGTGGATTCCGACATATATAAAAAGCCAAGACCACACAACGGGAGTCTTTGAATTAAATAGGGAATTGACGAATTACGATGTGATCAGAATAGACTTTGATGAAGCCTATTTGTTTCCCATGAGCCCACCACCACCACCATCCGGAACTGGTGCGACTCCTACGCCATCGCTTTCGCCAACGCCTTCGGGAACCGGGCCTACACCTACCCCTTCACGCACCCCATGGCCTTCGCATACCCCGACTCGCACTCCATGGCCAACCCGAACTCCAACTAACACTCCTACGCCCACCAGAACGGCTTCTCCTACGCCCACCAGAACGGCTTCTCCTACTCCGACAACTTCGCCCACGCCCACGCCCACCTAATCGAACCCAGTTGATAGATCATGTTCTTTCCAAAAGACACTCCAGACATAAACTTTGTAATAATATCCCCCGAGCCAAATATAGGAAGGCTCAAGGGAACTGTGCGTTCAATAAAGAACAATTATCGCGAAGATGCGAAAATAATATGTTCTGTCGAGAAGAGAATAAAAAAGCCTCAACTAGAAGAGATGAGAGAAGTTTGTCCCGCATTTAGGGGAGGTCAGACTGTTACATCTTTGATCAACAATGGCATGAAACACGCTTCATCTGGGTGGAATATGCTTGTCGTAGAGGGTGCTTGGGTGCCCAAAAACATTCAGTATAAGTACTCCAAATGGATCTCTAGTCCGAAGGACGTGCTTTTCCCGATTGTAATAAATTTTGATAGGCAAGGAATTCCTACAAGAATATTAAGCACATTCGACGAATGTACACTCAACGGGATACTTTTGAACAAGGAGTTCTTTTTTGAAATTGGAAATCTTTCGGAAAACCCTCTAAAAATTTCTAGGGAGTTTTGGGCCATGGAAGCGACAGATAAGGGGGCGAATTTTAAGGCCATACTTGGAATCAAGATCTGCTGATTATGCAGGATGGTGCGCCAAACTTTGGCGTGGCCGGTCACTAAAAAACCTCCACCGACCCTCGGAATTTATAAAAGTATCATTATCGATATGGGAGAGATAGTTCTTTACCTCCTCCCAAGTGGAGAAAAACATGCTGTGGGGGAGCGTTCCAAAAAGCCAGTCGGGAGTGTGTCTCTTTCCTTGCTCCATGTGCACCACCACCGGCTTCTTGGATCTGTTCGCAAGGAAAATTTCCTCGAGCGTGCCGCATGGATGAGTATTTAGATCAAGGTTTACAACCAAAAAGTCGCTTATGTCAACAAGTCTCAAATCTATGGCTCTGACCGTCTTCATGATATTGGAAAACTCATCATAGTTGCCCTTTTCCTTAAGGAGTTTCTTGAGAACATGGGAGTCCTCATCCTCAAGTCCGATATCGCTCGGCTTGTTGAGGGGGTTGAAGACTACCGAGCCTTTCTCCTCTAGGAAGGGAGTTATATTGGCACGCCATCCGGCGCCTCTGTCGGGAACCCTGTCCATCGCCCCAGCCAAGTAAACTCTTTGATTTTTCAGCCTGTTCAAGGGGGGTCCTTTATTTCAAATTCTAACGGGAAAGTCCTCTACTAAGACTAGAGACTAATGAAAGGAAGGCTATATGTCAAGTGAAATTTATCAAAAAGCGTGCGAGTTGGTCGAAAGTAGACCCGTCTCAACAAGACATACATTTTATCAATTAAAGCATTTCATCTTGGGCAAGGAGTTGACCACCCAAGCCAAACTCCAGAAGTGCCTCAGAGAGATAGATGCAAGAAGAAGTTCGCTAAAATCTATGAATTTGGGGATAGAAGAGGCGGAGGACGAAGGTAAAATTATCGATCTGAAAACGGCGGCATTGGAAAAAAAGAAAGCAAAAAATGAACTAGATAGGGAGTACAAATCCATTCAAAAAAGGAAGTTGGCTCGGAAAAAGGATTCGCTTTTGGACTCGATCCACGAAATGAAGAAGAAACTCAAAGAAACCGAAGAGGAAATGAGTTTTTTCATGAGTGCTTACCAGCAGCTGGAAAAGATAGAGCCCCTAAGAAGATACGACGATCCTGAATCCAACGCCCAATTCTGGAACGAGAATTTTGCACAAGAACTTCAACTCAGAATTCTTTTGCAGAAGCCTCTCGATCTGGAACTTGTGAAATGCATTCTGGCATTGGACGAACAATCGTCCACCAGAAGAGAGATGATAGGCATTCTGGAGCAGATACAGAACCAGACGATAGAGGCTAGGAATCATTCTAGAATAGAGGGAAGACAATAATGGCTGAACGAGTTTCGAGTTTGGACAAGGGTTATGTTGCGGGCAACTTGTCCCTTTTTCCGGACGTTGCGGATGACAAAGACAGCCTTTATGAGGTCAAGAACAACGCGGAAACTCAACTTGTAGCAGGACTGCCGTTTAATGGAAAGAAGATCATCGTAGCGAACACTGCCTCTTTTCCTGGGAAGGGTTTGATCAGAGTCGGACCTCCTGCCGGCCGACCGGGCGAGGCCGAACTGATTTATTATGAATCGAAAACAGAAACGACCTTCAAGGGTTTGATCAGAGGGTTTGCTGGTTCGAGGCAAAATCAATGGCCTTCGGGATCTTGGGCAACCAATGCCGTCACAGCCGAACCTCACAACGCAGTGAAAGATGCCTTGTTGAATATAGAGAAAAAACTTGGGTTAAAGGATTTTCCAGAAAGCGGATCTTTGAACCGGAAACTAAAGGATCTTGAGACCAAGTTTTTTTCGCCAAGGGCGGTGTTTAGAGCATTCCCCAAGAAGATGAAGCCGGGCGTTTCTGTGAGATTTCAGAGTTTCTCAGAGGGAGACATAATAAGATACCTTTGGGACTTCGGAGACGGAGGGCAAAGTACCGAGCAAAACCCAACGCACACCTATACGAGAGAAGGTACGTATACCGTCAAACTTCATCTGATAACTAGTTCGGGAGCCCAAGGCATATCTACGAAGAATAACTACATAACAGTTTCCAAGGATGAGCAGCAAGCATTCTTCTATGCAAAAAGAACAGGTGCAAAAACTTACCTATTCATGGATCAAACTGACGGGGATGTTCGTCAACGCTTTTGGGTATTTGATGGAAAAGTAAAGATAGATGGCAAAGAAATGCAAAAATATGTAGAGTTAGACAAAAACAAACACTTTGTGGAAGTGACCTACCTTGAAAAAGGACTATATCAGCCATCCTTACTAGTAGGTTTTGCGGGCGATGTTATTCGAAGGGTGTTTTTGAGCGAGTCATTGGAGGTAACATGACAAACATACCCAAACCCAGTGACTTTCCGAATTCTTTGGATACCGATAAAAATCTTTTCTTGGTCCATGATTCTTTAAGAGTAAGACTTCTCGAAGACTACAAGCCAGGAGACACAAGCATATTGGTGGAAGGAGACTATGAGGTTATCAAAAAATTTCCGCCGACCGGAATCATAACTCTTACAGAGCAATGCAGCGACATAGACAAGAGAGCATTGAGTTTTTACTATAACTCAAGAACGCCTACAAGTTTCAATGAAATGGAACTACTTCCGGAATTCATCGGACTGGGGATATCAAAACCTAAAAAAATAACAAATGTTACGATGAATGTGCTTAACCTTCATCACAACTATCTAAAAGATGCTCTTGTCGAGATAGAAAAATTTGTTGGGACGAAATACTCTCCAAGTGAAACGAGCATAACCGCTAGAATAAACTTCTTAAACGAATTGGTTCTTTCTCCGAAGGCTTGGTTCACAGTGGATAGTGCAATCGGGAGGCTAAGTCCTTCATTTAAGGTCAGATTTAATGACGAAAGTGTTAGACTCGGAGACGGACCTTTCAAACACACTTGGGATTTTGGCGACGGGTCGAATTCTCTAGAGATCGTCTCGCAAACCATGGAAGAATACACTTCTAGGGAGCAAGTAATAAACGGCGTGGAGATTTCAGGTAAGAAAATCACAAAATCATACACTTTGCCAGGGTTATATACAGTGAAACTGACTGTGGAGAACCAATACGGTGAAAACGAAGTGGTGTTTGAAAAGTTAATCAACGCTAAGAATGACGCTCCGGAAGAGGCCACAATAAAGATAATACCAAGAGCGTCCCAGAATTATAGACAAGGCGACTTGGCAAACGGAATATACCCGAAGATAAGATCAATCGCAAACGCTTTCATAAACATAGAGGTTCCAGACGGAGAAAACCCTGATAATCTTGGGTATACATACGGCGGGGAACTTTTGGGCACTCCAATGGACACCATAGAAGAGTACACTTGGTCTCTTGGGGACGATCTGCCTCACACGAACTCTAATGTAGCAAGAGCCTCATACAGCTTGGGAGGATACTACGATTTAATTCTTCGTGTGGATACAAAATATGGATCTTACCGGATAACCCAATACAAGGACTCTATAGACATAATAGAATCCAAGAATCTTTGGTTATTTAATTTCAAGACACTTAACAGCAACAGTAGCGGCATATTGCAAGCTTATGAATTCGCTCTTGGAAGCGAGACCTTTAAGACGCTGGGTAATCAAACGCTTTCTTTGAACAGAAGTGATTCATTTTTGTCTCAGAGTCCATTGTCGTACGGAAATACAAGTTCGGATGGCGTTGAGAACGACAAAGCGCCTTATTTCGAAGGGACATACAGTAAAGCAAAGAAAGAGTTTAGAAGAAATGTGGAGTTTACACTTGCTGGGACATCTAGCTCGGGAAACAAGGGCAATTCTCTTTTAATGTGGGCATCGGGTGGTTCGGTACTAGATGACAAAAACATAAATATCAAAAAGTACAATGCATTCGACGATCATTATGATAACGTAAATTCAATAACCAACAGACCTTGGAATTGGGCCGCGTTAAATTCGCAAGACAGAACCTACTTCATATTCGGTCAAGGATCCGCAACAACCCCAAGTCAAAACCAAGCGTTGGCCCAGAGATTAGACTACGACATTCTATCGCAGTCGGCTTCTGCCCCCGTGGATCTTACGACAGCCAGTTTCGAGAATGGAGCGGACGAGTTATTGGATCATCCCTCTTATTTTGATGATAACGAAGTAGCCACAAACGGATATTTCGCCGTATACAGGACGGCATGGAAAGACTCAATAGGATACATTCTCAGAAACTCATCAGTAAATGAGTTTTTTAGAATATCAGATTTCTACAAAACAAAAGGAACAGTTTCAGATCCGTACGGAACAATTACCAAACTCCCTGATATGATAGGATCGGTCAAGTTAGAGGGTCAGCTCGTCGCTTTGAATAATGGAATATTCATGTTCAACAACTCCGGAGAGATATGTGCTTGGAATGACACCTCACTCACATGGGAGGTTGGACGCGCAAATTCTTCGTCCTTATCTTTCAGATCCGTACAAGATACCGAAAAATCAAACTTTGACGATAGATCTAATACGCTTTTGGCCGCTTCTGATGGTGACAGAATAGCCTATTTAAGTTATGATTACAGCGAAAAAGCCATGATTAAATTCAATGGCACGGATCTCACATTTTCCATGGCGAAGACAAGACCCTCCGGGGCTCAATTCAAAATGGGAGTTTATTGATAGATACCTAAAAGAGAAAACATGCCAACAGGATTTCCCCCTCAACCATCATTTCCCCTTGCGATAGATTCCGACAGGACTCTATTCCTCGTGTATAACACGAGCGAAGCCAAGACCACCAAAGACAGTTCGGCTTGGGGAGAAGAGATAGAGATTGAGCCTGTGGGGCCTAACCAGAACGAAATATGGGCAGACAACGGATTCGCTAACATCTCAGGGGAGATGTTCTATTACGACGCCGTGGAGAAGACTCGTGTCGAAGGCGCAGGCGCTTTACTTGGAAATCCAAAAGTTAATGAAGACGGCTCCCTAAGGAGCGTGTCTGTACTAAGCGGAGGTTTTGGATACAAAAATCCAGCAATAAAGATATTGGGTGCCGGTTCGGGGGCCAAGTTAAAGGCAAATGTTGTTAATGGATCTGTGAAAAACATAGAGGTGGTCAGAAGCGGAATCGGATATTCCGAGTCCGGTTTGTCTTTTGAGTTTGAGGGCAAAGTTTTCAAACTCAAGAGGTGTGCCCGAAGCGTAGGAGGAAAGCCCACGAAATTTAATCCTTCAGGCTCGTGGGTCAGAGGATTCGTGATGGCTGAACACCACAATCAACTCGTGGATGCAACCTTAGCGGTCGAGCAGTACATTTTTGAACTTCAAGATAAAATAACCAAGCTTGAGAACCAACCTATTTGTCTGGATGACGCGTATTGCGTCGATGTGGTGTTAGACACAAACGTGCTGCCCGAGGGGACTCCCAATTGTGAAGGAACCACAATTGAGTATCGGATCTCTATAAATGGCACATTTGACACTTTCACTTTAGACTTTGGCGACGGACAATCAACGAATTCAACACAATCGGGAACTTACACATACGCTGCCGGTGCGACCATAGATCCTGTCGTTACTGTCGTCAGTCCAACGTGCACAGTGGTACAGACTCCAAAATCAAGAAATTTCACTAAAGTTCCGGAAACGCCCACCAGAGAGCCATTTACGCTTCCTATACCGCAAGTGCCAGCGTTTCCAAACATCACAATACCCCCGATAGTACCGCAGCCTCCTATAGAACTGCCGCAGATAATGTTCCCTTGCTTGGACGTCGTTCCAACAAACGTACCTAGTATTATTATACCTCCAATATCCATAACTATAAGCGTACCTAGTTTTGGACCGGCTCCATTTATAATACCAACCATCACATTTGGTCCAGCCCCTAACATTGGGCCGGGCAGTTTCTTCTTTGGTCCTGCTCCGGGCATAACACCGGGTAGTTTCTTCTTTGGTCCTGCTCCGGGCATAACACCGGGTAGTTTTACGTTTGGTCCTGCTCCGGGCATAACACCGGGTAGTTTTACGTTTGGTCCTGCTCCTGGTATAACGCCGGGCAGTTTTTTCTTCGGTCCTGCTCCTGGTATAACGCCGGGCAGTTTTTTCTTCGGTCCTGCTCCGGGCATAACGCCGGGCAGTTTCTTCTTCGGTCCTGCCCCAGGCATAACGCCGGGTAGTTTCTTCTTCGGTCCTGCCCCAGGCATAACGCCGGGTAGTTTCTTCTTCGGTCCTGCCCCAGGCATAACGCCGGGTAGTTTTACGTTTGGTCCTGCTCCGGGTATAACGCCGGGCAGTTTTTTCTTCGGTCCTGCTCCAACGATCACTCCAGCAAATTTTAACTTTGGTCCCGCACCAAAGATAAGCCCAGCCAGTTTTGGATTTGGCCCCGCACCAAAGATTAGCCCAGCCAATTTTAACTTTGGCCCCGCACCAAAGATTAGCCCAGCCAGTTTTGGCTTCGGCCCGGCTCCCAAGGTATCGCCCGCCACCTTTAATTTCGGCCCAGCGCCAAAAGTTGAGGGAGCGTCATTTAATTGGGGCACTGCTCCAAAAATACAAGGAGCGTCATTCAGTTGGGGGACTCCTCCAAAGATAGAAGGTGGATCTTTTAATTGGGGCAATCCTCCAAAGATACAAGGAGCCTCGATCTACTGGGGGACTCCTCCAAAGATAGAAGGTGGATCTTTCAGTTGGGGAACTCCTCCAAAGATAGAAGGAGGTTCGTTTAATTGGGGGAAACCTCCAAAGATAGAAGGTGGGTCTTTCAGTTGGGGAACTCCTCCAAAGATAGAAGGAGGTTCGTTTAATTGGGGGAAACCTCCAAAGATAGAAGGTGGATCTTTCAGTTGGGGAACTCCTCCAAAGATAGAAGGTGGATCTTTCAGTTGGGGAAATCCTCCAAAGATAGAAGGTGGATCGTTTAATTGGGGGAAACCTCCAAAGATAGAAGGCGGATCTTTCAGTTGGGGAAATCCTCCAAAGATAGAAGGTGGATCTTTCAGTTGGGGAAATCCTCCAAAGATAGAAGGTGGATCTTTCAGTTGGGGTACTCCTCCGAAGATAGAGGGAGGTTCATTTAATTGGGGGAAACCTCCAAAGATAGAAGGAGCCTCAATCTACTGGGGCACTCCTCCAAAGATAGAAGGTGGATCTTTCAGTTGGGGTACTCCTCCGAAGATAGAAGGTGGATCTTTCAGTTGGGGTACTCCTCCGAAGATAGAAGGTGGATCTTTCAGTTGGGGTACTCCTCCAAAGATAGAAGGTGGATCTTTCAGTTGGGGCACTCCTCCAAAGATAGAAGGTGGATCTTTCAGTTGGGGCACTCCTCCGAAGATAGAAGGCGCCTCATTTGTTTGGGGAAGTCCTCCAAAAATAGAGGGTGGATCTTTCAGTT
>Ga0209085_1002288_pt1 | contig 10953 bp, 12 predicted proteins | sample C_131016_EF_Meta_FD_187310 | JGI IMG/M metagenome (GOLD analysis project Ga0209085, IMG submission 187310) | Freshwater microbial communities from Lake Croche, Canada to study carbon cycling - C_131016_EF_MetaG (SPAdes) (version 2) | ecosystem: Environmental > Aquatic > Freshwater > Lake...
GGTTCATGTTGAACGCTTGGAGCGCCGCTGAGGACCACTGGTTGCCGCAGGGCGCGTGGGACGCTTGCCGTGAGGGCTTCGAGCCGATCGAGGACGGGGCACTTGTCACGATCGGTATCGACCTGGGGCAACGCAGGGACCGCTCCGCCGTCGTGGTGTGTCGCCGTCGCGACGTCGACGAGGAAACGCACTTTGACGTTACGGCCCGAGTGTGGGACCCGCCCGAAGCCGAGGGCGTGAACTTCGACATCGCTGAGATTCGCGCGTACATTCGCGAGCTCGCCGCCCGTTTCAACCTTGAGCGTGTCGCCTTCGACCCGTGGCGACTTGAGGAGTCCGGGCAGATGCTCGAGGACGAGGGCTTGCCGATGGTCAGGTTTGACATGGGGTGGGGGCGGTCGGCCCCCGCGTCCGAGGCGCTGTACGAGGTCATCGTTTCCAACCGTTTGCATCACGATGGCGATCCGATTTTTGCGTCGCATGTGGCCGCTGGCGCAACTACTGAAAACGAGCGCGGTTGGCGTTTGACGAAACGAAAGGCCACTGAGCCGATCGACGCGTTGATCGCGTTGATGATGGCTCACGCCGAGTGTGTGGCAGCAACGGGCGCTGGTGTGCGTTCCGTCTACGAGAAGCGCGAAATGGTCGTGCTCTAAGGACTGAGGAGACTTCATTGGGCCTGTTCGACAGGTGGAGCAAGCGTGACGCGTCTGGCATTCCGATTTCGGACCCGGCCGTCAACGACATGCTTCGCGACGCAATCATGCTCGAGGCGAGCTACACGGGGTCCAGTGTCACCGTGGAGAAGAGCATTCGCCTGGTGCCAGTGTTCTCGGCGGTGTCCCTGATCGCGAGCGCCGTTGGTTCGCTGCCACTGAAGGTCTATCGAACGTTGCCTGATGGTGGTAAGGAGCTCGCTCCGCAGCACAAGGCTTCGCGGTTCCTGACGACTCAGCCGAATCGCCTGATGAGCGGCGACGAGTTCTTCGAGGCCGTCACGGCCGGGCTGTTGCTCTGGGGGAACGCGTTCATCCTTAAGGAGTTCGACGAGTCAAACCAGAACCTGATGAATCTTTGGCCGATCACGCCGTCACGTGTGCGTGTTGGTCGTGACCCGCAGACAGGATGGCCGCAGTATTACGTCGACGGTCGGGGCCCTTACACGAACGACACGATCATTCACATTCGCGGCTTGAGCTTCGACGGCCTCGTCGGCCTCAGCCCCATCCAACAGGCGCGCCAAACCCTCGCGATCCACAGTGCCCTTGAGGAATACAGCGGCCGCTTCTGGGGCAACAGTGCCCGCCCGTCGGGAGTGCTCAAGCACCCGAACCACTTGACCGCAGAAGCAGCTGAGCGGCTGCGCGCACAGTGGAACAGCGCGCACGGTGGACTTGGCAACGCGGCAAAGGTCGCGATCCTCGAGGAAGGCATGAGCTTTGAGGCGATGAGCTTGCCGGCTGAGGACGCCCAGCTCGTTGAGACCCTGCACTTGGGGGACATCAGGATCGCGCAACTGTTCCGCATCCCACCACGCATGCTGATGGCTGACGTGAAGGACTCGTTCACGTACAGCTCGGCTGAGTGGGAAGCCATTGACTTCGTGAAGTGGAGCCTGCGCCGCTGGCTCGTGCGCATCGAGAACGCCCTGTTGCGCGACCAGGCGATCTTCTCGAGCAACGGACTTGACGCGAACTACTTTTGCAAGTTTGACACGTCGCAGATCACCAGGGGCGATCGCAGTGGGCAGGCCGCAACAGACATCGCGCTGCTGCAGGCCGGGGTCCTCACTGTCGATGAGGTCCGCGAGAACCTTGACATGAACCGGCTCGGTGATCCGAGCGTTGAATCGCCGGCCGTGCCGGCGGAACCGAATACGGGAGTTTGATGATGGAGGAGAGGGACATGCCCGTCGAGCCGGGTGAGGGCACACTGCAGGACGCGGTCACGGACGTCAATGACGTCGTCGAGGAGCTCGTTGAGGCCCTCGCGGACACCGTCGTGTTCAAGCATCGCGCTCACGGCGCGCATTGGAACGTCAAGGGTCCGGCGTTCGGGGCTTATCACGAGCTGTTCGGTGAGATTTACGAGGATGCCGACGGGGCCATTGACCCGCTTGCGGAGCAGCTGCTCAAGCTCGACGTTGACGCGCCTTCAACGCTTGACGAGTTTTCGCAGCGGTCGACGATCACGCCGCCGTCGCTCACCAGCGATGACCCGCAAGTTCTCGCACGTGACCTGTACGACATGAACGACCTGGTGCTTGTCAGTCTTGACGACGCTTTCGATTGCGCCACCGACGCCGATCAGCAAGGTCTTGCGAACTTCCTTGCGGAGCGCATCGACATGCATCGCAAGTGGGCGTGGCAGCTGCGGCGCAGTCTCGCGAACGCCGCTGACGTGCCTGTAGTGGCTCCTGCGAGTCCGCCGGAGGGATCAGAGGTTGAGGATCAGGGTGAAGGCCCGGACCTCGTCACGGCCGTTTACGGGCGCGGGTTGCGTGTCGTTGGTGAGGCGGAACTTCGGTCGACACCGAGCTTGATTGACGAGCTGCGCGTCGGTGCGAGTGATGTGGTCGAGCAGCGCGTCGCGGCAACGTCAGTGGAGATTCGCTCCAACGCTGACGGGTCATGGCAACTTGAGGGACTTGCTGCAGTGTTCGACTCGCCGTCGCAGGACCTCGGTGGCTTTACGGAAGTGTTGAAGCGCGGCGCTTTCAAAAACGTGCTTCGCAGCAGTGACCTCGACTGCCGCGCGTTGGTGAATCACGATCCGAACATGTTGATCGGACGCACCACGAACGGCACCCTGCAGCTTGAGGAAACTCCACGCGGGCTGAAATACACGGTGCAGGTTCCTGACACCACAGTGGGGCGCGACCTTCGCGTCCTTCTTGAGCGCGGCGACCTTTCGCAGTCGTCGTTTGCGTTCAGGGTCAGCCAGGACGGACAGTCTTGGGAGGACGACCCATCGACGGGTGGTCTTGTCAGGACGATCACGAACGTGAGCAGCCTCATGGACTGCAGCGTCGTGACTTACCCCGCTTACACGGCCGCTACGGCTGGTGTGGCGGATCAGACTTCGAGCAGGTCATCAGAGCAAGGCACCCGGGCCGACGGCGCGGAGCAGGGTGAGCAGGCTGATGACTTGGCACGCCGACGCGAAGAGGAGCGCGCGCGACGTCAGCGCGAGCTTCGGCTGCGCGAGCGACTGCTGAAGCAGTAGCTCGAAAACAACTAAACCAACAGGAGGTTGCGGGATGACCCGTAACGAACTGGACCGCCTGCGCGGCGAGGCTGAGGCCAAGCTCGCGGAGATGCGTTCCGTCCTCGACGAGAACCCCGAGGGGCTCGGAGCCGAGGCATCAGAGAAGTACGACCGGATTGAGGCCGATTACGACGCCAAGCTCCGTTCGATCCACGCTGGCGAGAAGGTCATTGCGGCTTCGGCCGAACTGACCCCCGCCGAGGCACGCTCGATCGCGCTGCCGGCCGTTGACCCCGTCGCCGTTGAGGCCGACGAGGATGACGCCGAGGAGCTGCGCACCGAGCAGACCGCCGCTTACGAGCGCGCGTTCTCGAAGTTCCTGCGCCGTGACGAGTCCCCCGAGATTCGCGCAGCCATGAACAAGGGCACCGCTGCTCAGGGTGGCTACCTTGTCCCGGAGACGTGGGGCAACGAGCTGATCAGCTCGCTTGTCGCACAGTCCCCCGTTCTCGGCCTTGCGCGTCTGTTCCAGACGAGCTCGGGTGAGAACTTCCACATCCCCGTCGTGAACTACCAGAGCACTCCGCTGCAGCAGCCGAACCTCGCTGCCGCCGCGATCGCCGAGGCCGGTTCCTACGCGGAAACTGAGGACACTCTCACCGAGGTCAAGTTCTCGGCGTACAAGTACGGCACCGTCGCGAAGGTCAGCGACGAGCTTATCCGTGACTCGCTGTTCAACGTTGACCAGTTCATTCGTGAGCAGGCAGCGAAGAGCCTCGGGTACCAGGTCGGTTCGATCATCGCCACTGGCGATGGCTCCTCGAAGCCGACCGGCTACAACACGGGAAGCAACACGAAGACCGCTGCTTCGGCATCGGTCATCACGGCGGACGAGCTCATCGACGTGCAGCACAAGATCGGTGTTCCGTACCGCAACAACGCAGTGTGGGTTATGAGCGACGGTGCCCTTCAGTCCGCCCGCAAGCTCAAGGACTCCTACGGGCGCTACATCCTGTCGAACTCGTGGACTGAGGACGCCCCCGGCGCTCCGGCCCGCCTGCTCGGCAAGCCGGTGTACGTTGATCCGTTCCTCCCGGCCGTTGCCACCGGCAACGCTCACACCGTCTACGGAGACTTCTCCGTTGGATTCGGTGTCAGGCGTGTCGCGGGCATCAACATCAAGCCGCTGCTCGAGCTGTACGCGGGCAACGGCCAGATCGGCTACCGCATCGACCTGAGCCTCGACTCGAAGCTCCTCGATACGGCTGCCCTCGCGGTCTACAAGCAGGCCTAGTCCTGCCAGTCCTCCAACCAGCCCCTCGGGGTTGGTTGGGGGCCCCATCTTCCAGTCTGTTCATTTCAACCAGGGGGTATCCCAATGGCTAACGTCACAGTAAGGCTGCTGACGAGCATCGCGGGCGAGAACTTCTCGCACGCTTACGGTGAGGAAGTGCAGCTCGACTCAGCTGAGGCGAAGCGTTTCCTCGAGGCGGGTCTCGCAGAGCCCGTCGCGAAGCGCGCGAGCTCCAAGAGCGAGAAGCGCGTCGTCAAGAACACCGAAGAGGCTTAGGTCGTGCGCCGTGTCGTAAAGGGCGCGCCTGCCCTGTTGAGTCTTCCTACTGAGGTGAAGGTCTCGGCCGGCACGGTGACGATCACAAGGGACCGTGACCGTGTCGTGCTCGTCAATGCGGCATCAGTCACCCCGGAAGCCAATGAGGTGACGTACCAGTTCGCGGCTCAGTCGAGCATCGCAAATTTGACGGTCGTGTGGACGCTCACGAGGGCGGACGGCACGCAGACCGTGACGGAAAAGTGTCAGGTCGTAGCGACTCGCGCGTGTCGCATCAGCCAGGTCAGGCGTTTGCGTCCCCTCGATGACGTCAACAGGTACAGCGACGCCCTGATCGACGCGGCCATTGCGCTCGTCGAGGACGAGCTGGAGTCCGCGACGGGCGTGAGCTTCTGCGGTCGCGAGTTCACCGCCGTTTTGGACGGGTCCGGCACGCGCGATCAGTACGTTCAGGTCGGCCGGCCACAGACGGTCACCGCCGCGAGCACGAGTTCAACGGCGTTGAACGCCAGCGAACTGAGCGTCTACACGAGTTCGACGCTGACCGCGCAGGAAATCGCGGACCTGATCGTCGACGAACGCGCCGGCACGATTTATCGGCCCGTGATTTGGCCTTCGGGCCGCAAGAACGTGACGATCACCGGCACTTGCGGCTTCACGGAGTCCATTGGCATGGTCAGCACGGCCGTCGCGAAGCAAGTCAGGTACATGCTCGTCGATTCCCCAACGCAGGACCGCGCCTTGAGTGTCAGCACTGAGGACGGCTCAACGCAGAACCTCATTGTCGCTGGCGTCAGGGGCAACAGGTTCGCGATCCCTGAGATGAACGCGATCGCGGAGACGTATCGGTCTCAGTTTGGGATCGCATGACCAACGCATTGCGGGTCAGCCGCGCCCTCGTCGAGCAGATCGGGCAATCACCAGCGTTCCGCAACCGGCAGGTCACGCTCGCGCACCCCGGCCAGCTCGCCGAGCAGGAACTCGTCACGATCCTCACGGTTCGCAACTCCGAAACGGCCCGCACGCTCGGGAAGGGTCATCGTCGCGAAGAGCTCACCGTCGAGCTCGGCCTCGTTGCCGAAGTGAACACGGACGACGCGTCAGAAGCCCTTGACCGCGCGTACCTGATGCTCAGCGACGTTGAGCAGGTCATTGGTGAGAACCCTGACTTGGGGCTGCCTCACGTCCTGTTCGCTCAAGTGCAGGGCTTTGAGCAACGCAGTTTCGTCGGTGACGGCAAGCGCGTCGTTGAGATCACAGTGGAAATCGCAGTTACAGCCAACAAAGACGTGGAGGAGTAGGCGAATGCCTTGGAAGTTCCTTGGAAACGACGAGGGCGTTCTGCCCGAGTTCGGGCTTGTTCAGCCCGGTGACGTAGTGGAAGTGCCGGCCGACCTGGTCGATGGCCTGAGTCCTGACATGTGGCAGGAAGTCAAGGCGAAGAAGTCAACCAATGACAAGCCTGCGGGCGAGGAGCAGAACTAATGGCGTATTCGGCTGGCGACCTTCAAGTCGCATTCGGTGAAGAGAGCACGTGGGGCACTGCAGTGACCCCAACGAAGGTCGTGGAGGTCACGTCTGAGAGCGTGAAGCAGACCATTGACCGGATCGAGTCCAAGGGACTGCGCACTCAGCGCATGTTGCTGTCCAAGACGAACTGGTCATCAGGCCAGATCGACGTGTCCGGTGATATTGAGTTCGAGGTGCAGAGCAGGGGCGCTGGCTTGCTGTTCAAGCACATGATCGGTTGCGCGACCCCGACCGCGACGACGCCCTCGGGTGGTACTTCGTCGAAGAAGTGGTCGCTCGCGATGTCCCCGACGGACACGACGGACGGCAAGAGCCTTACGTTCGAGGTTGGTCGCACCGACATCACCGGCACTCGGCATAAGTTCACTTACGCTGGCGCGAAGATCAACCAGTGGGAGCTGATGTGCAAGGCCGGCGAGACCGTCAACGGCAAGATCAACGTGGACGCGAAGAGCGAAACCGCAGCTGCGAGCTCGCCGACCACACTGACGTACCCGACCGGAACTCCCCTGGTGTTCGTTGGAGCCGCAATCAGCGTTGGTGGATCGACCGTGAGCGTCAAGGAGTTCGACATCAAGGGCGACAACGGCCTGAACACAAGCCGGTACATGCTCGGCAGCGCGAACAAGCTCGAGCAGCTGCAGACCTCATTGCGGTCCGTGACTGGTTCATTGACCGTTGAGTGGTCCGGCCTGACCGCTTACCAGCGGTTCGTCAATGGCACGCACGCGAGCCTGAGCGCAGTGTTCGCGACCGTCGCTGATATTGAGTCCGGCGTCAAGGGCAGCGTCACGATCACGTGCCCGGACGTAAGGTTTGACGGTGACACGCCCACGGGTGGCGGGCAGATCGTTGAGCACCCGCTCAACTTCGTGGTGGTCGATGACGAGTCCTCGGGCACGGCACCGCTCACCATTGACTACGTCACGCTCGACACGTCGCTCTGATCGTGGCGGGCTCGGGCGATATTGGCCTGACCGTCACTGATACGCAGGTCATAAACGCGTTGAAACGCTGCGACGAGGAATCGTTCAAGGCAATCAAGAAGCGATTCACTGACCTGGCTACTGACGGTAAGCGTGCCGTCGTTGCGAACACACCCGTGAAAACCGGGTTCGCGAAGTCGCATTGGAGCAAGCAGAGCGGCTGGACGAAGAAAAACAGCTTCAAGGCTCAGGTGACGATCAAAGGCTGGCCGAAGGGTGAGGCTCGTTACCCGTTCATTTTGGAGCACGGTCGCAAGGCTGGTGTGTCAGCGAAGACCGGGCGTGAAGTGACGGCGATGAGTCCGAGACCAATCATTTCGCCGGTGCGCGCGCGGTTTCAGTCGCGTGGTCAGAAGGCGTTGGAGCAGGCAACCAAGGACGCTCTCGCGGCGTTCGATAGATAGGGGGAAACAGGTATGGCCGACAACACGGTCACGAAGGTCAAGATCGAAAGCCAGGTCTACGAGCTGGACGCAGGGAACCTCACTTGGGGTGAAATGAGTCTTCTTGAGCAGACGATCGGCAAGCCCATCGGGCAAGTCGACTTCGAGAGCGCCACTGCAGTGCTCGCCCTCGCGTGGATTGCTCGTCGCAGGGTTCAGCCCACAGTGACGTACGAGGACATGCAAGCCCTGCCAATGGACGCCATTGAGGTCTTGGAGTCGGACCCTACGCCGGCCGTCGAGGACGGCGCGGTTACCACGGACGATGGGACTGGCAACCAGTCCTAGCAGTGCGGTTTGGGATACGCCCGTGGGAGCTTGAGTTGGTCACGGTCGAAGAGTGGAACAAGATGATGCGGTTCCTCGACGCTGAGGATCGTGAGAACAGGAAGGCGGCGCGCTAATGGCTCAACAAGCGGTACTGAAGCTCGTCGCTGACAACAGCCAGCTCACATCGAAGCTGCAGCAGTCAACGAAGGAAATCAAGCGCCTTGAGAAGCAAGTCAAGGCGTCCCAGAAGGGCATGGGCAAACCATTTGATGGTTTGAAGCACAGTGCCATGTCCAGTATCGGCCCGATGGCTGGTGTGGCGGCCGGCATGGCGTCGGTGGGTGGCGCGGCGGACTTCATTAAGGAGAGCGTCACTGAGACTCGCAACCTGGCGTTGGAGACGTCCAGGCTCGCTACGCAAACGGGCATGGACGCTGAGCAGTCAAGCGCGTGGATCAGTTTGGCTAAGGAACGCGGTATTCAGGCCGCGAAGCTGCAGTTGAATTTCCGCACGTTGTCACGGCAGATTCTTGGCGCGAACTCGGGCACGAAGTCCAGTGCCGAGCTCTTTACTCGCTTGGGTGTCAGTCAGCAGGCGTTGAAGTCACAGAACTTCCCCGCAGTGATTGGTGGTGTCGCGCAAGCGTTCTCGCGCATGAAGGATGGCGCTGAGAAGACCGCGATCGCTCAGAAGTTGTTTGGCAGGGCTGGTTCGCAACTCATTCCGATCTTGAACAAGGGCAAGGTCGGCTTGAGAGAGCAGCTTGCAGAAATGAAGAAGCTGCATTTGACGATCAACGGGCAGACTCTTGATTCAGCATCGAAGTTGAAGGTCGGGTTGCGCGAGCTCAATGGTCGGTTTGAGGGCTTGAAGGTCGCGATCGGAACGAAGATCATTCCCGTCCTCGCGCAGCTCATGCCGCATTTGACTTCGTTCATTGACGCCGTATTCCAGGGCGGCAAGGGCCTTGGCGGGTCACTTCACAACGCCCTGGTCAGTGCCGGTCACGCACTGCAGACGATGTGGACTCAGTTGAAGCCCGTCGTCAAGGGCATGGCCGACCTGATCGCCAAGCATCCCGGCTTGTTAGGTGTCCTTGCGGCATTCATGGCGTTTATGAAGGTCGCGAGCATGATTCGCGCCGTCACGGCAGCGTTTGCCGCGTTCAACATCGTCCTCGAGCTAAACCCGATTGTGTTCATCGCGACTGCGATCGTGGCAGCAGCGTTCCTTGTCATCACGCATTGGAAGCGAGTTAAGGGTGTTCTCGCGGCCGTTTGGAATTGGATCAAGGGAGCATTCAGGTCCGTAGCGAACGTCATCGTGACCGTTGCGCGAAGCGGGTTCCTCGGGCCCGCCGCGTGGATCATCAGCCGGTGGCGGCAGGTTGGTTCGTTCCTGCGTGGCTTGTTCGGTGGCATCGTCGGGTTCCTTGGTGGCATGATCGGCCGGCTTGGTGGGTTGGCGTCACGGATTGGCAGCGCGATCTACAACGGTATCTTGGGTGTGTTGCGCGGCCTCGGAGGAGCGATTTCCGGCGCTTTGAGTGGCATCGGCAGCGGCCTGGCCGGCGTCATAAACAGTGCCATTGACGTCGTCAACAGTGGCATCAGCAAGATCAACAGTGTTGCGAGCAAGATTCCCGGTGTTGGCACGATTGGCTTGATTCCGCATTTGGCTTCGGGTGGCATCGTGACTCGCCCGACGATCGCGCTGATTGGTGAGGCTGGCCCCGAAGCGGTTGTTCCGTTGAGTCGCGGTCGAGCCGGTGACCGGGCCCGCGTTCTGCGTCAATCCGGTGGCCTGGGCGCGGTCGAATACGTCTTCAACATCTACAACCAGGGCACACCACTCGATGAGAGCGCGTTGGCCGCGAAAATCGGGTGGCAACTGGCGAGCCGTGGGGTGAGCGCATGATTACGTCTGTCACATTGACGCCCGCATTGTCGGGCGCGAGCGCCGTCACATTGCACGGCAGCTCAACTCGCAAGCTCAGTCGCATACAAGGCCTTGTGGGGCCGCCCGCGCCTCGCGACATCACAAGCATCCGTCCGGGCATGGACGGCATCGTTGATCGCACTCGCAGCGTCGGAGAGCGCATCATCACTATCGAGGGCGAAGTGTGGGGCGCGACTGGTGGTGCTGCAGCAGCGGACTTCAGCACCGTGAACGAGGCGCTGTATTCAACAATGCTGTCGTCGGGCAAACTCACGGTCACATACGACAATGGTGACGTGCGTTTCTGCAACGTGAAGCTGTCCTCGTCAGTTGACATGAGCCTTGAGGGCCAGTCACGTGTCGTGTCGTACCAAACGCAGCTCAGGGCAGCTGACCCGCGCATGTACGCAAACACCCTCAAGACAATCACGTTGACCGCCCCGAGCTCATTGACTTGGACGGCGACGTCGGCGACGGCAACGAACGCGGGGACTGCACCCAGTCCCATGACCGTCGTGGTCACGGCGGGATCAAACGCGTTGAGCGTGTCCGAAATCGCCGTGACCGTCCCAACGACGTATGGGTCTCTCGTATCGCAAACGTACTCGAGCAGCCTGTTTTCGAACCCGTCATTGTCGATCGTGAGTCAGAACGCTAATGGCACTGGCATCAACGACATTCAAGTCAGCGGCGGCACGTCAGTTTCGTTTTATGCTGCGACACGCACTGCAACTAGTTTGTCGGGTGTGGCCGCCGCTAGTGAGTTTCCTGTCCTGTATCCGGGCACGAATAGCACGGTCGGGATACGTGCGGCGGCATCCAACGTGACGGGAGCAAGATGCGTGTTCTCGTGGTACGACGCGTTCTGGTAGGCGATGGCTAACCCTGTTTGGGCCGCGACTATTGAGACGAAGGATAAGGCCGTCCTGTCTTACGCGACAACGATCAACAGTGCGAAGCTTTCGTTCCCGCTTAACGACGCGGGTTCGCTCGAGTGCGATTTCCTTG
>Ga0209085_1002292_pt1 | contig 10942 bp, 9 predicted proteins | sample C_131016_EF_Meta_FD_187310 | JGI IMG/M metagenome (GOLD analysis project Ga0209085, IMG submission 187310) | Freshwater microbial communities from Lake Croche, Canada to study carbon cycling - C_131016_EF_MetaG (SPAdes) (version 2) | ecosystem: Environmental > Aquatic > Freshwater > Lake | place...
CGTTCAGCACGGTATAGCCGGCGACATGGTCCAGCGCCCGGCCTTCGGGCACCTGCCAGGCCGGGCGGCCTATCACCACGGCCAGCTCCGCCTCCCAATCCGGCTTGGTGACTGCGGGCGGGATGCGCACCGCCGCCCCCGGCCCCACCACCGAGGAGCTGGGCTTGAGGAAGATGCGCGGCGCGGTGAGTTTGGGGCCGCCCACCTCCTTCGCATGATCGGCATAATTGCGCCCGACGCCGAGGATTTTCCCAGGCAGGAAGGGCGCCATGATCGTGGCCGGCCCCAGCCGGGGGCTGCCGGGTTGGGCTGCCAGCGCCACCAGGCGGGCGCATTCCACCAGGGCTGCCTCGCCGGCCTGCAGTACGCCCAGAAGGGTTTGGGGCAGGGCAGGGGAGCGCAACTCCACCAGCCCATCTTCCATGGCCGCCACCAGGGTGGGGCGGCCATTCAGCATCGCGGTGCCGAGCTTCATGCTGCCAGCGCCTCGGTATAGCGGTCGGCCATCACCTGCACGCGCAGGATGTAACGCGGCTCGGCCTCGCTGTAATCGGCCACGGCGTTGTGAATGGTGCCGATATTGTCCCACATCAGCACGTCACCGGCCGACCAGCTATGCGCATAGAGGTATTTGGCCTGGGTCTGGTGGCGGAAGAGGAAGGCCAGCAGCGCGTCGCTTTCCGGCTTTTCCAGGCCCTCGATCACGATGGCGTAGCCCGGGTTGCAATACAGCACCTCGCGCCCGGTGATGGGGTGGCGGCGCAGCATGGGCTGCCAGACCGGCGGTTTTTTCGCCCGTTGTTCGGCGGTGAGGGGGCCGCGTTCGGAGCCGGGGCGCTTTCGCACCATATCCCAGAATTTTTCGAAATCATGCAGCGCGCGGCGGCCACGGATGCGGGTGGCGATTTCGGCGGGAAGCTCGGCCGCGGCGGCATGCATGTCGAGGAACTGGGTGGAGCCCAGCGCCACGCCATCGCGCATCGGCACCTCCTTGGCGTGCAGGATATTGGCCAGGGCGATATCGGCGGAATAGCTCATATCTGTGTGCCAGCCCTGGCCGGCATCGCCCAGGCCCAGCGCCCGGCCTTCCGCGTCGCGCTTGTTGGAGAGGATCATCACCTCTGGAATGCCGGGGGCGTGGTATTTATTGGCGACATTGACCTCCAGCGTGCCCAGGCGGGCGCCGAGGGCGGCGAGCTGCGCCGCGTCCATCGCCTGGCCCGGCGCATGCAGCACGCCATGGCGGCCCAGACCGGCCAGCAGCGCATCAAAATCCGGCCCGTCCAGCGGCCGGGCCAGATCGACATCCAGCAGCTTTGCACCGAGGCCTGAATTCGCAACGATCTTCATTGGCTTCCTCCCACGCATCTGGGGCGCAGGTTCGTCGCAGGGCGGGGGCGCGTCAATCGCTGGCGGCGGGATCCGCTGGGCTTGCCGACGGGCGCGGGTGCGACGAGCATGGATTCCATGCAAGACAAACCCCGCATCATCGTCATCGGCGCCGGCGTGGTCGGTCTCGCCGTGGCTTGGCATCTGGCGAAATCGGGCGGCGAGGTGACGGTGCTGGACCCTGAGGACCCGGCCTCCGGCGCCTCCTCGGGCAATGCTGGTGCTGTTTCCAGCGGCTCTGTTGCGCCGCTGGCGATGCCCGGCGTGCTGCGCCAGGTGCCGGGCATGCTGCTCAACCCGGCTGGGGCGCTGCGCATCCCGCCCGATTATCTGCCCCGGCTGCTGCCCTGGCTGGCGCGCTTCGTCGCCAGCGCCCGCCCGGCCCGGGTGGCGGAAATCGCCCGCGCGCTCTCGCAACTGCATTACAGCGCCGTGGAACACCACCGCGCCATGCTGGCTGAGGAGGGAGCGCTCGATCTGTTGCGTGGCGATGGCCAGTTGCAGGTGTATTTCGACGACAAGCATTTCGCCAAGGATGCGGCGGGTTGGGCGCTGCGTGAGCAATATGGCCAGAAGATCGAAATCCTGAGGGGCGCGGCGCTGCATGCCTTCCAGCCCGGGCTTTCGGATGCCTATCAGCTGGGCGTCTATTCGCCCGATCAAGGGTTTTCCACCAATCCGCGGCGGCATGCCGAGAGCTTTGCCCGCGGCGTGGCCCGCATGGGCGGGGTGGTGCTGCGCGGCCGCGCCCAGGCCTTGATCACCGAGGGCGGCCGGGTGACGGGTGTGGCCACCGATGCCGGGCCGCTGCATGGCGAATACACCGTGCTGGCTGCCGGCGCCTGGTCCACCCAGTTGCTACGCCCCCTGGGCTATTCCATCCCGTTGGAGAGCCAGCGTGGCTATCAAGTGATGCTGCCCAGCCCGGGGCTGAGCCTCAGCCGCCCGGTGGTGGCGGCGGACCGAAAGGCGTTTTTCACCCCGATGGAGATGGGGCTGCGCATTGCCGGCACGGTCGAATTCGGCGGGCTGGAGCGCAAGCCCAACCCCAAGCGGGCCGCCTATCTGCTGGCGGATGCCGCGCGGGTTTTTCCGGGCATTTCCACCGCCGGTTGCGAGGGATTCTGGATGGGCCACCGGCCCTGCCTGCCCGATAGCCTGCCGGTGATTGGCCCCGTGGCGAAATGGCCAGGGCTGTGGTGCGCCTTTGGCCATGGCCATCTCGGCCTCACCGGCTCGGCCCCCACCGGGGCGCTGCTGGCCAGCGCCATGCTGGGGCCCACGCCGAATATATCACTCGCGGCCTTCGCACCGGAGCGTTTCGCATGAGCACCAGCGCCCCCCGGCCGGGTTATGCCGGCGTGGCCCGCGCCATTCTGACGCTGGCGCTGCCCACCACCATGCAGTCGCTGCTGCAGGCCGGCGCCGTGCTGGTTGAGACGGTGGTCGCCGCGCGGCTGGGGCGCGAGGCGCTGGCCGGTTACGCCGTGGTGCTGCCCTTCACCCTGCTGCTGGGCCAGATGAGTGCGGGGGCGATGGGGGGGGGCGTGGTCTCGGCCATCGCCCGCGCACTGGGGGCCAAGCGGCCGGAGGAGGCGAGCGCGATGGTGCTGCATGCGCTGACCATCGCCATGCTCTTCGCCGCGGCTTTCATTCTGGCCATGGTGGTGTTTCCCCGGCCCATCTTCACCGCGATTGGTGGACCGGAGGCGGCTGCCGAGGCTGTGCCCTATGCCATCGCGTTTTTCGGCCTGGGGGCGGTGCCGGCCTGGCTGGCCAATACCCTGGCCTCAGTGCTGCGCGGTGCCGGGCGGCATGGGCTGGCGGCGCGGATCAATTCCATGGCCTGGCTGCTCTTCCCCGCCCTGGGTTGGTTGCTAGCCGAGCCCCTGGGCCTGGGCATGGCCGGGCTGGGTCTGGGCTTTGGCGTGGCCATGTGGGGCGCGGCGCTGATGATGGGCTGGGTGGTGATGCGTGGGGCGGCGGGTTTTCGGCCCAGCCTGCTGGTGCCGTTTCAGGCCGGTTTGTTCCGCCGGATTTTGGCGGTGGGGGCGGTGGCTTGCGGCTTGGCCACAGTGGCCAACCTCACCACCATTTTGGTCACCGCGCAGTTGAAATCCTATGGTCCGGTGGCGGTGGCGGCCTATGGCGTATCCGCCCGGCTGGAATTTCTGATGATCCCTCTGGCCTTTGGCGTGGGCTCGGCGCTGACCGCGCTGGTGGGCCGCGCGGTGGGCGGGGGCGATTGGCAATTGGCCCGCCGCACCGCCTGGGTGGGCGGTGGCATGGCGTTTTTGGTTTGCGCCGTGGTGGGGGTATCGGTCGCGCTGGCGCCACAGCGTTTTGCCGGGTTTTTTGCCTCCGATGCCGAAGTGCAGGCCATTGCCGGCCTGGCGCTGGCCTATATCGGCCCGGCCTTTGCCGGTTTTGGCCTGGGCATGGCGATGTATTTCGCCGCCATGGGGGCGGGGCGGATGCGCTGGCCGGTGGTGGCGGGGCTGTCGCGGCTTGGCATTGCGGTGCTGGGCGGCCATGCCCTGGCCAATGGGTTGGGCATGGGCATGGCGGGGCATTTCCTCGCCGTGGCGCTGGGGATCACCGCTTATGGCGTGCTGGCCGCCTCTGCGGTGCGGGCCTCTGTTTGGTCTGCCCAGCGCTGATCACTCGGCCATCAGCATTGGCCGGCGGAGCGCCACGAATTCCCGCACCGCGGCCGCGATGGCGGCGGTATCGGCATCGGTGATCGGCAGGCTCAGCGCCATCATGCCGCGCCGGGCGATGTAAATTCCGGCCTCCAACATGTCGAAGAAGAACAACTCCCGCAGCGCTTCGTCACGCGGCTCGGCCTTGTAGGGGCGGGCGATGGCGCCGTTGCGGAAATGCACGCTCATCATGCTGCCCAGGCCGGTGAATTGCATGGGCAGCCCTTCGCAGGCCGCGTTCAGCGCCGCGCGCAGCGCCTCGCCCCGGTCAAACAGCGCGCCCACCACCGGGCCAAGGAAGATCTCGCCCATCGCCACGCAGCCGGCCGCCATTGACCACACATTGTTGTTGAAGGTGCCGGCATGCGGCAGGGCGCCGGGCTTATGGCCATCGAACACTGCCATGATATCGGCGGCGCCGCCAAAGGCGCCAAAGCTCATGCCGCCGGCGATGTATTTGCCCAAAGTGGTCAAATCCGGCGTGACGCCCAGTAGCGCCTGCATGCCGCCCTCGCTGTGGCGGGAGGTCATCACCTCATCGAAGATCAGCAGCGCGCCGGTCTCTGAGCAGGCCTCTCGCAGGGCGGCTAGGAATTCGCGCGTGGCCGGAATGCAGCCGCCCGAGCCCAGCATGGGCTCCACCAGCACTGCACCCAATTGCGGCCCCAGCGCGCGGATTTGCGCCACCGCCCCCGCGGCATCGTTGTAATCCATGAAATGCAGCGGCAGGGGGACGTTCACCGCATTTTTCTCGTTGGCGAAGGTCATCACCCCGCCATGGTAGCCGCCGCGCGCCACCATCACGTCATTGCGGCCGGTGAAGCCTCGCGCGGCGGCGAGTGCCATCATATTCGCCTCGGTGCCGCTATTGGTGAAGCGCACCAATTCCAGCGCGGGGAAGCGGGCGCAGAGCAGGGCGGCGAAATCGCCCTCCTTCTCGCCCACCGCGGCCAGGTTGATGCCGCCATCGAGCGCTGCCTTGACCGCAGTGATGATCCGGGCCTCCGAATGGCCGAACAATCCCGCCGTGTATTCGCCCAGAGCATCGATGTATTGGCGGCCATCCATGTCAAAAAGCCGCGCTGCCTCGCCCCGCGCCATGGCGGTGGGGAAGGGGGCGTAGAACAGCACTGAGCGGGTATTGCCGCCGGCCAATGAGGCGCGCGCTTTGGCGTGGATTTCCGCGCTGCGTGGCCGGGCCGCAGCATAGCGGGCATGGGCATCCGCCAAAGCCGCATCGAGGCTGGAATTCGCCCTCTGGGCGGTGTCGGCGATGGGGGCGATTGTTTCCATTGTGAGAGCCTCCCTTATAGGCGCGATACACGTCAACACTTGGCGCAGAGGCATGAATCGCGGTATCCGGTGGTGGGGATGGTCTTATGTCAGCCCCCCCGGTTGCAAAGGTTGTCGCGTATGCCCACCCCGATACTTGATCGCCGCCTGATGCTGGGTGGCGCCGCGGCGCTGGCTTTCTTTGCGGCCCGGCCCGGACGCGCGCAATGGTCTGGCGTTCCAGAGGCCATCATGCGGCTCAATGAGCGCCTGCGTGGCCTCGACGCCGACGGCCTCGATTCTGCCTGGTATGGCCTGCCTGCGCGTGAGATGGCGATGAGTGACCCTGCCGGCTTCCAATCTGCCACCCAAAACGCTGCCCGCCAGGCCCTGGCTGACCTGCTGCATGGCCGCGCCGTGGCCCCCACCGGCCGCATTGATGTCCGCCGCGACTCGGCCGCCCAGCCGCTCAACCCTTGGATGGGTGAATTGGCCGGCAGCGCCGAGCCGGCCCAAGTGATCAGCCGCGCCGCCAATCTGTCCCCTGGCCAAGCCGCGCTGCGCGCCGCGATGGCCGATGCCCGCGCGCGCGAGGCACGTGGCGCGCTGCCCGCCGTGCCCACAGGCGGCACCATCGAGCCTGGCCGCTTGTCAGAGCGTGTGCCGGCACTGCGCGCCCGCCTGACGGCCACCGACCCGGTGCTGGCGGCGGCACCGGTTACCGAGCCGAATATGTATGATGACAGCCTGGCCGATGCTGTGCGTCGCTTCCAGGCGGCAGCCGGGCTTGAGGCCGATGCCAGGGTGGGCGCTGGCACTCAAATGGCGCTGAACCGCACGGCGGCGATGGATGTGCGCGCGCTCAGCATCGCCATGGATCTCCGCCGCGCCGCGCCTGACCCCGGCCGTGAACGCCGCATTGAGGTCAATATCCCCGATTTCATGCTGCATGTGTATGAGGGCGAGACGGTTGTGCTCGAGATGCCGGTGATTGTGGGCCGGCCGCAGCGCGCCACGCCGCTGCTCGCCACCCGGCTGACCTCGGTGCAGTTCAACCCGCCCTGGGGGGTGCCGGTGCGCAATGCGGTGGAGGATAAGTTGCCCCTGCTGCAGCGCAATCCGCTGGCATTGGCCCGCAATGGCACCCGCATCTTCCAGCGCGTGGATGGCGAGCAAATGGAGGTTGACCCCACCACGGTGGATTGGCGCAATTACAGCCGGACGAATTTCCCCTTCACCATGCGCCAGGATCCGGGCGAGGCGAATGCGCTGGGCCGGATCAAGTTTGTCATGCCCAATAGCGAAGATATTTTCATGCATGACACGCCCGAGCGGCACCTCTTTGCCCGGTCCGAACGGGCCTTCTCCTCGGGCTGCGTGCGCCTCGGCCGGCCAATGGATTTCCTCGCCATGGCGGTTGAGGGGATGGAGGGTTGGGATCGCAACCGCATGGCGCGCAGCGTGAGCGATCGCCGGACCTTCGGCATTCCCCTGCGCCGTCAGCCCAGCGTGCGGTTGATTTATCGCACCACTGTGGTCGAGAACGGCCAGGTGCGTATTCGCCCCGATCTCTATGGGCATGACGAGGTCTATTGGCGCGCCATGGAACGCGGCCCCGCCCGCCCCATGGCGGCGAGGAGTTGAGCATGGGTCTCTTCTCCTCACCCTGGGGCCATTCTTGCCCAGCTTGTGAGGCGCAGGAGGCGGCTTGTGAGGGCCAGCCGGCTTTGGGCCGCCGTGGGCTATTTGCCGCGGCCGTGGGTGGCGTGGCAGCTCTCTCCCTCGCCGCGCCGCCGGCCGTGGCGCAGGCCTTGGGGGGTGGCGCGCGCGCGCTGGGCATTCGCCGGGTGCAGACGGGCGAGAATTTCCACGGTGTCTATTGGCGCGATGGTCGCTATGAAAGCCAGGCGCTGCGCCAACTTGACTGGGTGCTGCGCGACCCCGGCATGGAGGAGGCCACGCCGATGGACCCGCGGCTATTCGACGTGCTGGCCACGGTGCAGGCCCGCATGGGCTCGGATGAGAATTGGCTGGTGATTTCCGGCTACCGCGCGCCGGAGACCAATGCGGCCCGTGCCCGGCAATCCCGGCGGGTCAGTCGCGTCTCGCTACACATGTCGGGGATGGCAGCCGATGTGCAACTGCCCGGCCGGGCCTCGCTGCAACTGGCCCGGGTGGCGGCGGAGATGCAATTGGGCGGTGTGGGGCTTTATCGGCGTGATGGTTTCATCCATCTTGATTGCGGCCCAGCCCGCCGGTGGTAGGCGGCAGCGCATTCCGGGCCGAACTGCACTAGCCCATGCAGGACCATCCCTATCGGCGGCTGCCGTCTCATCATTTCTGGCGTGCCGCGGTATCCATGGCCGGCCCCACCGGCCTTGAGCCCGATGCTGGTGGTTTTGACCCGGTGGGTGATCCGCCTTTCCGTATTGGCCCGGGTGACCAAGTGGCCGCCGCGGGTTCTTGCTTCGCCCAGCATATCGCCCGCAACCTGCGCGGGGCGGGCTTTAGTTTTTTACAGACCGAGGGCGCAGATGACGGCAACCCATTCTCGGCGCGTTTCGGCAATATCTATACCGCCCGGCAATTGCGGCAATTGCTGCTGCGCGCCTATGGCTTGGTGCGCCCGATCGATGAAGTCTGGCTATTGCCCAGCGGCCGCTATGTCGACCCGTTCCGGCCGCAAATGCTGGGCGAGAGCGGACTAGGCCTGGCCAGCGCCGGGGCGGTGATCGACGCGCGCGAGGCGCATTTCGCTGCGGTGCGGGAGATGTTCGAAACCTGCACGGTTTTCATCTTTACCCTCGGACTGACCGAGGCTTGGCTCACCGAGGATGGCATGGCGCTGCCGGTGCCGGCTGGCGTCCTGGGCGTGACCGAGGGCGCCAGCGCGGCGTCGTTCCACAATCTTGGCCTGAGCCAGGTTTGCGAGGATCTGGAACAGGTCCTGGCTGATATCTGGTTGGTCAATCCGCAACTGCGCTTGATTTTTACCGTCTCGCCTGTGGCCCTGGCCGCGACCTATGAGCCGCGCCACGTGATGCTCAGCAACACGCTCAGCAAGGCCACGCTGCGGCTCGCAGCCGAGATGATGCGCGAACGCCATGCACGGGTCTGCTACTTTCCCTCCTATGAGATTGTCACCGCGCCGGTGAATGCGGCCGGGGCCTTCGAGGCCGACCTGCGCTCGGTCAGCCCGCTGGGCGTGGCGCAGGTCATGGCGCTGTTTAACCTGCATATGCTGGCCGATGGTGAGCCCGCGGCCGCTGTGACTGCCGGCCCCGCCCCGCCCATGACCCCTGCCGCGGCCGCGGTCAGCGACGAGGAGCGGGCCGCCTATGAAGCCCGCACCAGGATCATCTGCGACGAGGACCTGCTGGCTAAGGGCACGACGGGGTGAAGATCGGGATCGTGTTCAGTTGCCAGAACCGGATGCTGGGCGATGTGGTCCGCCATGCCCTGCCCTCGGCTGTGGTGGAGAATTATGACGTCGGCCTTCTCGCCGATCCGACGACGCGCGAGGCGGTGGCGGCTTCCTTCGCCAACTGTGACCATGTGCTATCGATATTCATGCCCGAGGCGATGGGGCCATTGGCCACTGACAGGCTGGCTGCCAGCGTGCCAGTGCTAACGGTGCTACCGAGTTTCAACTTTGCCGGCTTCCACCCCGATATGGTTTATGTCACGACGGCTTCGGGCTATCTTGAGGGCCCTACCCATCATTACCACTCACGTATCGCGGTCGCGGGCTTCCTCACCGGCCGGTCGGTGCGGCAGACCGCGATGCTATACAATGCGCTGGTGTTTGGCCGCCTAGGCTATTTTGAGACCTTCGCGAATGAGCGGGCCCTGGCCGTTCAGATGTTTGCGCATTTCAGCATCGGCATCGACCCTCTTTTCGACCGCTGGATGGCGCGTGGCTGCTTCATGCACAGCCTCAACCATCCGAAGAACTGGGCCTTTGCCGATCTCGGTCTGGCGATGTGCCGCATGGCCGGCCTGGTGGATGATCACGTGACAATCGACCCGGACGCGATCCACGATGATCTGGCGATGCATGCCGCGCATCCGGTTCTGCCGCCATTGGCGCGACGCCTGGGGGTAGCGGGCAGCACGCTATTCAAACCCGGCCATCCGACGCAGATGAACCATCTCTCGCTGGAAGATTTCGTCGAGAAGGAATACAAGGCCTTTGAAACTGCAGGCCGCGCCGAATTGGAGGCGGTGCCGATGGTCTCCAATCTGCTGGCCATTCTGGGCTGAACCAAATTTGGGCGGAGCGATGCGTCTGATGCGCGAGCGGTTGATGATGGCGTGTCTGCTGGCCGTGCTAACGGCTATGCCTGCCATGGCGCAGGACCGCACCGTGGCCATTTTCGGCGGTTGGTCGTTGCGATGTGAGGCGGGCCCGCCGCGCAATTGCGAAATCGCGACAACGCTGTCCAACCAGGAAAGCCGGCCTACGGGGCAGATCGTTGTGGGCCGGCTCAGCCCTCAGGCCCCGATGCTGGTGATGGCGCATCTGCCGCTGAATGTGCAATTGCCGGCCGGGGTGCGCCTCATGCTCGATAATGCGCCGATCGTGCTGCAATATCAGCGCTGCGTGCCGCAGGGCTGCTTCGCCACCATCGAGGTGGATGACGCGCTGATGCGCCGCCTGCGCGCCGAACCCGCCGGCGCCCGCCTCATATTCCAGGATGCAACCCGGCGTGAGATCACGCTGGCGGTCTCCATGCGTGGCTTCGCCCAGGCTCAGGCGGCGCTGATCGCCCAGCGATAGCATATCCCGGCCAGGACGGTTGACAGGCCCGGCCGCGCGGCTTGTCATGCGTCCAACAAGAAGTTTCGGGACGGAAGGACCAGCGCCCATGCAGGACGACACGCAATTCATTGAGCACGCCTTCGATGGCGATGTGCATGTGCTGCGGATTGCCAATCCGCCGGTGAATACGCTGCGCACCGGCGTGCGCGCGGGGCTGCTGGCCGGCATTCAGCGCTGCACGCGTGAGGGCGCGCGGGCCATTGTGCTGATCGGCACCGGTCGGATGTTTTCCGCCGGCGCCGAAATGACCGAGTTCAACAAGCCCCGCCAGCCGCCATCGCTGCCTGAGGTGTTTGACGCGATCGAGAACAGCAAGATTCCCATTGTCGCCGCCATCCATGGCAGCGCGCTCGGCGGTGGCTTGGAGGTGGCGCTGGCCTGCCATGCCCGCGTGGCCCTGGCCTCGGCCCAGCTGGGCCTGCCTGAGGTTAAGCGCGGCTTTGTGCCCGGCGCGGGCGGCACCCAGCGCCTGCCGCGCCTCATTGGCGGCGAGGCTGCGCTGAAGATCATCGTAACCGGCGAGCCGGTGCGGGCTGGCGAAGCCCTCAAGCTCGGCTTTATCGACGCCGTGATCGAGGGCGAGCTGGAACAAGGTGCCATTGCCTGGGCGCGCGAGGCGGCGAAGAGTGGCCGCAGCTTTACCCTGGCCCGCAACCGCCGCGACAAGATCGAGGGCGCCGATATGGCGGCCTTTGACGCCGCGGCCGCAGCACTGCTCAAGCGCGCCCGTGGCCAGGAAAGCCCGAAAGGTTGCGTG
>Ga0209085_1002295_pt1 | contig 10935 bp, 11 predicted proteins | sample C_131016_EF_Meta_FD_187310 | JGI IMG/M metagenome (GOLD analysis project Ga0209085, IMG submission 187310) | Freshwater microbial communities from Lake Croche, Canada to study carbon cycling - C_131016_EF_MetaG (SPAdes) (version 2) | ecosystem: Environmental > Aquatic > Freshwater > Lake...
TTTTTTTTAATTCAGTGATATTGAATACTTTATTTATATATCATAAAATAATTGCACAGTTTCGATTGTTTTATTAGTTTTGTTTTCTGGTTTTATCCAGTAATTGATTTGTGTTTCCAATGATTCTAATCTTTTTGACCATTCATCTATTTTTGATTTTTTTACATTGCATATTCCATTTTTATTTAGACTCCAACAAGATGTTATATTATTTCCTTGATTCAAATAATCATCTGGATTGAAACGAATAAAAACAATAGGTCTATGTCCCAAATCTTTGGATAATTCCATTATACGTTTATTTTCACAACTACAATCATATTGTCTATGTTGGTTCTCGTCTATTTCTACAATGATTAGTTGATAACCTAAATCGATAAGAATATCAGGTCGACGTCTGGAACATCCATCTTGTATTTTTTTGTCGGTTTCAATTGTCAAATTTGATGAGAATTTATTTTTAATGAATTCGACGACCGCATATTCCTTTGTTTTATAATTACGTGAAATTGGTTTTTCTGGAAACATATGAATAAAACAATACATACAATACCCTTCGTATTTGTCGGTAACTCTTGTAAAACACCAGTTATTTTTACAAGTTGTATGTCTAACATCAATCATTCCTTCTAATTTATGTTCTGAACAGTATAATGCTTTTGATTCTCCTTCTTTATTAAAAGTTGGTTGTTTTTTACAATTAGGATGAATGCAAGTTTTATCTTTCACATTTATCATTCCTTCTAATTTATGTTGAGAACAGTACAATGCTTTTATTTCTCCTTCTTTATTAAAAACTGGTTGTTTTTTACAATTAGGATGAATGCAAGTTTTATCTTTCACATTTATCATTCCTTCTAATTTGTGCTGACAACAATATAGTGGTTTTGATTCTCCTATTTTATTAAAATTCGGTTGCTTTTTACAATCGTGATGAATACATTTTATGGATTTTATATTTATCATTCCTTCTTCTTTATGAGATATACAAAATAATGCATATTTATCACCTTCTTTATTGAAACAAGCTCTTGTTTTACAATCTTGAAAACTGCATAATTTGTTTTTTAAATCAATCATTTCATTCAATTTATGAACAGCACAATATAATGCTTTTGATTCTCCACTTTTATTGAAAGAAGAAACTTTATTACAATTTGGAAAAATGCATTTTTGATTTACAATATTTATCATTCTATCCAGTTTATGTTCTGAACAATATAATGGGGTTTTTGTTCCTTCTGAATTAAAACATGGTATTTTTTTACAACTTTTATAAATACAACGTTTATGTATGACGTCAATCATTCCTTCTTCTTTATGTAAAAAGCAATATATTGGCTTTGATATACCTTCTTTATTGAATGAAGGAATTATTTTACAATTTGCATATAAACACGGTTTATCTTTAATATTAATCATATCTTCCAATTTATGCTGTAAACAATATAAAGGTTTTGTTTCTCCTTCTTTGTTATAAACAGGGATAATTTTACAATTAGGATGAATACATTTTTTAGTAATTATATTTATCATTCCTTCTTCTTTATGTAAAAAACAATATAATGGTCTTTTTTCATTTTCTTTATTAAAAATTGCTCTAGTTTTGCAGCCTACATTTATACACATTTTTGATTTAATATCTATCATCCCTTCTAATTTATGTTCTGAACAGTATAATGCTTTTTTTTCATTTTTTAAATTAAAACACGGTATTTTTTTACAACCTTGAAATATACATTTTTTATTTATTATATCTATCATTCCTTCCAATTTATGAGTTGAACAATATAATGCTTTGAATTCTCCTTGTTTATTAAAGCAAGGAATTTTTTTACAACCATCAATAATACACATATATAATAATATAAATAATATAATATTATAATTTTAAATCAATTTTTAGAACCATGGCTTCAATTCTAATTGTTTCCATGACCTGTCATTTTGCTCTGGAAGCTGAATTGGTATGGAAATAGTGCTTTGGTCTTTGCTATAATTAATATAAGCAATGCATTCCCCGTAAACGCTTGGTATGCAGTATTCCAATACGATTTTGTTCAAACGCTCTACTTCTTTGGTAATATTATCTTTATCAAAAATAGCATATTGTAAAAACGTGGATCGCATAATAATTTTCAAATTATCAGCATTTTGAGGTGGAATTACGAATTTTTTTTCACTAAGTGCATACACACCGGCACGAAGTGCATTTTGGATAATTTGAATATTGCCTGCACTAAAGAAGACTTGAGCCAATACATTTTGTTCCCAATTACCTCCAAGGGCATCGCAGTACGAAACCGATTTATTTTTCAAAGCAATACGCTCGATCATTTCAAATTTTTGTTGTGGAGTATCCGGTTCCACAATATTGACTTGGCCATTAGCACCGTATTTACTGTTTAAAATCATTGTATTTGAATTATAATTTTGATATGCATCCCAATTTGTTATTTTAGACATATTTTTATATTTTTTCCGGAGAAATAAAAATACGTGGAATTTTCGAATTGAGAAGAATTCGATTATTGACTAACTCTTATTATGCACCCTTGCAGGGCGCACGAATAATGGTCATAATTTCCCAAACAATGTTTACCTTTCACCTTTTTTGTCCAAAAATCTGGACAAAACAATGTTAACTGCTAAATAAGAAAAATATCGTAATAAAATATAAAGATGGAATTATTTCATTTTATTGTTATTTCTGTTGCGGTAGTTATTTTGATAGTATTGTTAACTTATATTGGCATTATTATGGCTAGTAACCAATCTGATATGTCTTATCCACCAATAAATAATTCTTGCCCAGATAAATGGGAAGTGGATAACGATGGAAATTGTAAAATTTCTGAAAAAGGAAGTAATTTAGGAAGTTATTCAGCCAGTATTGCCAATTCAACTAATACACCCGGATTAATTACTGGAAAAAATCTGATTAACCCGAATGATCCAGCGTGGGCTGCAGGAAAAGGAAGTATTTGTAGCAAAAAAGATTGGGCAAATTCGTATAATATTCAATGGGATGGAGTAACCAATTATAATTCTTGCTAGATAGACTTTTTTTATCATTATATATTATATTTATAATGATGAAAACTCGTAGAAATATGAATAAAGGAAAAGGTAAAATGACACGAAAAATGCGTGCAGGTGCATCAATGTTTGATAAAATTAATTTTTTTGGAAAAAAAGAGACAAAAAATGCTTGCGATTATTTTATTAAATCTATTTATAGAGATTATATTCCTAAAAGAAAAATTGCTGTCAAGAAAAATTATAATTTATTGATTGATGATATTCAAAAGATACTGAGAGAAGAAGATAAAATCTTTGCAAATGAAAAGGATAGATTAATAATTTACAATAGCGAAGTAGGTTATTTTAAGACAAAAAATTATGATTTAAAAAAATTAATTAAATATATTAATTATTTCAATAATAAATTAAATATAGAATTAAATGAAAAAGTTATTAATTTAACACATTATGCTATTGAAGAAGAAATATTGAATTCTAAATTGGCTGAATTAAAAAATTCAGACGTTTGTGCAGATTTACCAGAAAAACTTAGAGTTATTGCTACAAATAATGATAAAAAATTAATTGAAAAGATAAATTATGATATTCAAAAAAGTACAATCAAAAATTTGCCAGGTATTAAATATTTCAAATCTGATGCGTCTACAGAAAAATACGTCCCTAAAATTAAAACAGAGGCAAGAAAAAAATTTTTAGGTATTTTTGGTGGCGCAGATGATGAAAGATTGCCTAAATATGAAGAAATAGTTAAAATATTAGAAAAATCAGGCGATAAAACCAATAATTTAAGCGCTAAATCTATCAATGAATATATTAAAAGTTTGAGTGAAATAACAGAAATTTTAAAAGAACAAAACGAACAATTAGTTAAATCAAAAGAGCAATTAGCTGATTTAAAGAATATTAATAGACCTTTACCATTACCACCATTAAAACCATTGGAATCATCGAACCCAATAGTTACTGAAGAATATACAGTAGATTCCGGACCATATAAAACACCAGCGTGGATAGAAGATCCAATAGAAGAACATCAAAATATATTAAATTCAACAGTTACCCCTGAATCAAAAAACAAAACAACAACAATACCATCAATAAGCCCAACAAATGATAATTTAAATTCAACATCACCGTCAGGACCACCACCAGAATCAGAAGTAGGAACAGCGTCATCAACAACAACATCAACACCACAATTAAGTGTTTCAGAATTATTTAAAAAAAGAGCACAATCAAACCTTGATAACGGAATGCAAAACAGAATAATTTTAAAAAAAGCAGTTAACCCCCTTAAAACAAATCCACAGACAACAAGTATGACTGACTCTTTAGCTAATGCAGTAAACGCACGAAGAGGATTTATAGCAGATGATAGCGATGATAAAAAAGAAGATGATGACAACGAATGGATTGAAGGTGGAGGCAAAAAAAGAAGACGTCATTCCAAGAAACATCCTAAAAAATCCAACAAGAAATCCCATAAAAAATAAACCAAATCCAATAATCCAATAATCCAATAATATTTTTATAAAAAATCAAAAAAAATATTATTTACGAAATCTAATCACGCGCGGCACTTCCCCCACAGAATAATCATACTCTCCTAAACCAATGGTTTTCTGAAATAAAATATCCCTCTCTTTCTTATCTTCAAACATTTCCATAATTTTGTATTTCAACATTCGCAAATTATGTGTTTCTGGATATAATTCCTGGTTCTCGATTTCCACGATTCGTTTCAAGACTTCTTTGTTATCTGTTCGTTCGTATTCTTCCAAGAGTTCCCGAATGGCGCCAATCAATCGATAGATATCCTCCGTCTTCTTCAATATCATTTCTTTCGAAACTGGATTTTTATAATATTCATCATATTTAGCCAACAACTCATTGTATTCAGAACTCTGATAATTATATTGCGTAATATTTTTCTTGAATTGTTCAATCGATTCTTTTTCCGACAAATAATTGAAAATAGTGTCTAGTTTTTGTTTGATAATATCATCTTTTAAATCTTCTACTTCGTCTTTATATAAATATAATACTTCTTCGAAATTCATCGTAGATCCCTTATAAATTTTGATATTCAAAAGACAAGGTTCTCCTCTATCTCCACAAATGGCCGTATATTTATTCTCTTTCAATGTAAACAATGTTCCGACCGGTCGTTTACAATGAACACATTTGGGTTTGACTTCGAGAACCAGACGTCTCTTCTCTTTTTTTGTCTTTCCAAGAGCATATGCATCTCGTTTCGCCTTCAACGTTTTTTCTTCGTATTGCTGTTTCATTTTGAAATACTCATTGAGTGCTTCGCGATATTCGATTTCATTTTCTGCTGTATCATCATCGTTTTCATTCGCATCTTCTTCAACCGCCGCTAAATTCACTGGCAGAAAAGGATCATTGTCCATTTCTAAATTCACTAAAGAAGGCGGAATATTTTTCAATATAATCGATTTATTATTCTTTACGTGGAGAACCCGTAATTGGATCAAATGTTGTAGGTCTAATTCTTTGATTTGATTATAATTTAAATATAATTCTTCTAAAGAAGTCGGAAGGTTCTCTATCTCAACCAATTTATTATGCGATAGAATCGCCTTTTTCAAATTCGGTGTATTTTTTAGGTCGATTCGTTCAAGATAATTATAATCTAGATTCAGTTCTTTCAAAGAATTCGGAAGATTATTGATTTCAGTCAAATAATTATCTATACATTGAAATTCTTTGATATCATCGGGAATACCGACGATACTTGTTATTTCTCCTTTTTTCAAAAATATTTTTTTAATATCAGAGAACCCCATATCGCGGATCACAGAAAAATCTAAATCACCGTGAAGCGTTTCATTTATCCATAAATCTGGCACAGTTTTGAAAAGTGTTTCTAAAATAGATAATAATCGTCTTTGTGCAGTATTATTTTCGTTTATAATATATTCGCGTTTTTCCAAGATAGAATTCATATTTTGTTATATATTTTATATAAATTAAATATATTTATTTTATATATATGTCATCCAAAACGTTGAAAAAAACACCGTCCAGTCGTCATTCCAAAACGGTAAAATTCAATACACCGATTGATAATGTGTATAAACAATATCCGGTAAAAAAAATCAAATATACAAGAAAATCATCAGTCAGTCCAAATCGCGTAAAATTATACACTATCCCCGAAGAAGAAAACGAAACTGATTCGGCCTCTCCTGAAATAACATACATAAAAAGAAGCGATAATGCAGGAAGAGAAAATTTGAATGTCAAAAAATCTCCATCACCGAAAAAGGCACCCAAAAGTATTTTCCGTTTTTTGAATCTATTTAGTTCAACTAAAAAGAACAAAAACAAAACCAAAAAAGACAAAAATCGATTATAAAATGCATCAACACACTACATCATTGGTAAATTCGTAATGGGAGATAGAGTTGCTTTCTGGTTTTGTTCTTGATAAAACCGGATTTTATTCAAGACATATTCTTGGTCTCGTAACATTTTTTGTTGATATTCATAAGCACTCGGTTTACGTTTGTAACAATAATAAAGAGTAATGCCAGTAATAGAAATGAAAAGAATGAATACAGAAAGATTTAGAACAATATGATAAATATTTACGCGATTTATATGGCAATTTGATAAAATAGAGGATAAATAATATTTCATTGAATATTCGGTTAAATGCGGATTTTCCATATTTTTATTTATTTTGTTTGTTATATTTTTTATAAATATTTTTACACAAAAAATATAACTATATATAATAATAATGGCTGAAGAAAAATCCACTACTTCTGAACCTACTAAACCCACTACTTCTTTATTCAATTTTTTTGGAACATCCAAACCAGTTGAACTTCCTAAAAACAAAGGAGAACCAAAACACACCTCAAAAAAAGGGTATGTGACACGTTCAACTCGTAAAATTGCGACTAAATTACTTTCAATGAAACATAAAATTGTGGGTATTATGAATACAACAATCAATGATTTAGTGCATAAAATGGATTGCAAACCAAAAATGGTTCGAAAAACTCGAAAGCGTAAAAATATTGCTGCAGAAGAACCTGCTATGGTTGCTACAGAAGAAGAGGCTATGGTTGAAACACCAGTTGAAGAAGAAGAAGTTGTAGAAGAACAAGAAGAAGTAGAACCTGTAGTAGAAGAACAAGTTATGGGAACAGAAGAACCATCTGTTTTAGAACAAGAAGAACAAGGAGAAGAAGAAAAATTAGAAATTGGACAACCAAAAGTGTTGGGTGGAAAAAGACGTCAAAAGAAATTGTCCAAAAGAAAATATCCCAAGAAATAATAACTTGATCCTTTATCTATCATCCTTTATCTATCATTCTTTATCTGTCATTCTTTATCCAAACATCAAATAATAGAGAACAGTTAAATACGAAAAGATTGCCAAAATAACAGCAACAATCCAAATAGGAATAACCGTTTTATGTTTATATCCTACTCCAAATTCACGAAAACTCCCATCATTGTTATATAATAATCCAGGTTTCAATAAATGAATCAATGAAAAAAGAATCAAAAATAAAAAAACCGCAATATTCAATTTATTTATTCTTACAAATCTTTTTGATAAAAACATAAAAATAGTATTTATATATTTAGCATAAAAAATAATATCATTTTTGATTTTATTTTTTACTAAAGGTTTGGTTTTTACTAATTCGTTTTTTCTTTATTACAACAACAATTACAGAATCCACAACTAAAAAACCGCCAAATAGAACTAAAAAAATCGTAAATAGTATTTCGATTGGGTAAAGGTTCTTGTAATAAAACTTCATTCTTATAACACAAATCTAATTTGTTGTTAGATAAATCTAAAATTGCACTAAAATCAGCAAAATCAATTTCAATGTCTTTTTTTTCTAGATCGCCAGATACTGAAAGACCAGTCATTGAATCATATTCTATTTTTTTGTCAGGAATATCAATATGCATATTTGGTATAATGTAAACGTATAGATAAAATTATACTAAATATATTATCCGTTCTTTACTTTTACATTACATAGCAGACCACAACAGCAAGAAAAACTAGAACAAAAACATTCTTCTGAAGGACAATCACAACTTGCTTTTGCCCAACTTCCAATTGAAAGTATAAAATCATATATTTCCTTTGTATCGGGTAGAATATCATTAATGGAAGGAATATTATTACAATCCAACAAAACGTCATTATTAGCTGAATTGAATAAATTATCTATATTCAAAAAATTGCAGTTTTCAGCATCTTTTTGAGTTGAATTGATTTTCATTTTTATTTGTTTATTTTATAATTTATAAAAGTAAATTATTATTTTCATAAATTATTACACGCCATAAATTACGCGCCATAAATTACGCGCTTATATATATTCATCCATATCATCACCATCATTATAATCCCCATCGCCATCTCCATTATCATACCCATCATAATATTCATCTACTGGTAATTCGCGTCCATAAGCGATTGTCGGATCAGGGTTCTCATCATATTCTTCTAATTCTTCTATATTTGTAGAAGGCAGGGCCGTTTGTGCCAAAACCGAATGATATATTTCATTTAAATTGAAATCGCTATCATTGAGGTCTTCAAACAAACGTATTTCATTGGCTTCAAATTGTTGGTCATATAATTCTCGATCATATTTGATCAGTCCCTTCTGTTGCCCTGCATTCCAACGTTCCAATTTATACTGTTTCAAGGAATCTTCTATTTTTCGTTCATCGACTTCCATATTTTCTAAATAAGAAGTAATAGAATCTTTCTCATCCTTTTTCGATTTTGAAACGCGTTTTGCTATTTTGGAATAAGATTGATTTATAATCGATTTATTATGTTTTTCGTAGTTAATAAATGCCAAAAGCAAGGAACACACATTTTTCTTCAATTCCTCATTGTCTCCTGCAATAATATCGATTTCATTCAAATCATTTTCATAATCATCCTCTTCTTCGTTCCCCGTTTCTCGAATTGTTTGTAATTGTAAAGAATCGTCTTGGTTCTCTCTATATTGTTGTGATCTTGCCTTTCTCTTTTGTTGAATATCTAATTGTATGAGTTCACTATCGCCCGATAAAACAATATATTCATAGATACAAGAATAAACGCAATAAATATTCAATTTTAAAATTGTCATTCGATCAAAAAGAGAAGAATTCAACATTTGCGAAAACAAAGAAATATCAGACAATTTTCTAGTAATTTCATTCAAAAAACGGGCGACAACTGGATTTTGTTTGAATTTATTGAAAATACTTTTATAAGAATCGATGAATTTGGCAATCAACGAAATATGGTTTGACGCCAGAGCCCAATGTATTGGAATGGTTGTAAATTCCGAATTATTGATAATAATATTGGGGTTTGTTTTGGATATGGAGAACACCATATTTTTCATAAAATTGGCGATAATATAAATATCCTGTTGTTCTGTTGTATCAAGATCCCAATCACCGATACCAAATAAAAAATCGTGGACTTTATCATATTCATTTTTACTCATATTCCCGTAATTATCGACGAATTCCATAATTTTGGAGAACATTCGATTGTTCGATTTTATCAAATAATTATTCAATTGAATATTGGCGCGTTCTTTGGGTTCTCCTTCGTCTTCCGACAAATAATTTCCCAACAAACGACGGATGGGTTGTTCAATAATAATAGAATCCGTTAAATTCATTGTATCTAGAAATTGCATCAATATTTCCGTAGGAGAATAATTTTTCTCTGTAAAGGCATATACGTAATTTTCTCTATAAATAATCGTCATTAATTCGACCAGGTTCTCCAAAGAATAGCGTTTTCCATTCTTTTTCAAATATTCCACTTTCTCTTGAATCGACCAATATTTATTATATCCGGGCGGTTTTTCACTACAAAGAAGTTTCAGGTTCTCAGGAATAGGCACATCATTATCAAAATTACAGTAAAAAATAAATGCACCATAGAGAGTTTCTTCGGTATAGGTATTGGGTAAAATCATTGCATTTCTTACTCCGGTGAATTTGGGATGATATAAAAGAGGCGATTTCGATAATTCGCGGACATTTTCCAGAATCATCTGAATATTTTGCGAAATGGATATAAATTGTCCGATCTCCGGTCGTTCCTCAATGAAATAGGAAATGGTATTGGCCGATCGTTTTTCATTACAACACGCATTGTCTAAAAAGGGTATTTTCGATATGGTTTTTAATAGGAGATTCTTGTCTTGAACGACAGAATAAATAGATTCCATTATTCCATAGGTATATTGTATGATTTTACTGCGAAAAATGGCCAAATGTTCTCGTTGGTCTTTGGATCCTTTACGCATCAATTCCAACAATTCGTTTTTGTAATCATTGGAAATCGGTTTTAATGATTTGATTACCGAAAAGGGGACAACCGGAGGTAAAAAATGCACCCATTTTTGTATCGCGTCTTCTTTGGATATGGTTTCATCAGGATGCAGAACCAAATACTCGCGTTTTTCCATATACTTTTTAGAAATTTCCGGATCAATCAATACGAATTTATCAAGTAATTTACGCATAGATTCGGCGATTTTCTTTTCATTTAATTTTTCGAGAGAATTCCAAGGAACAATGGAACTTCCCATTTTCTTCAGAATGCAGGCAATATAATTGAGCGACGTCATATTTTCAATACCTCCGTCCAATGGATAACCAGAAAAAGAATAAATACAGCCGGGGAAGGTTTTCTTGGGTTGAAACGAAGGAACCGTTGTTTGAATAGCGATTAATAAAACACTACCGACAATGGCAATGATTGTTTGATTACGATAAATTTCATAAGGAGGGAGAACCTGCTTTCCTTTTTGTTTTTCCATCTTTTCCATTTGAGCCGTATATGGTTTTTCGGATTGGACA
>Ga0209085_1002298_pt1 | contig 10934 bp, 10 predicted proteins | sample C_131016_EF_Meta_FD_187310 | JGI IMG/M metagenome (GOLD analysis project Ga0209085, IMG submission 187310) | Freshwater microbial communities from Lake Croche, Canada to study carbon cycling - C_131016_EF_MetaG (SPAdes) (version 2) | ecosystem: Environmental > Aquatic > Freshwater > Lake...
AACCAACCATACTATATGCGCACTGACGGCGGCGTATACATGGTGTGGGATGGAAGTAGTATTGTTTTTAATCAAAGAACATATACGAGTAGCAGTATTTCCTCAAGCGGCGATATCATTACAAACTCATCGTTTCGCACACAACTGGGTGGTGGTGGTGATGGACAAGTATTATTTGGAAATGGCGGCAGGCGATTATACTTCAATGGTGGTGACAGGTTTGATTTCAATGGCTATGTGCAATCAAGCGGTGTTGTTGGTCCAGTATATTACGAAGGCACCCTTGCGGTTGCAAGTTATTGGGATGGTAGTATTCGATTTACTCATCAAACATATACAACTGGTAATGTCCTAGCAACACAAAACATCATTGCTTATTACTCTGATATAAGATTAAAAACCAATATCACTCTAATATCAGATGCTCTGAATAAAGTCAAAGCAATTCGTGGTGTGACATTCAATAGCAACGATATTGCCGCAGGTTTTGGTTATAAAGATCAAAGCAAACAAGTTGGCGTTATTGCTCATGAAATCGAAGCAGTTCTTCCTGAAGCAGTGCAGATGGCACCATTTGATAGAGAATATATAGATGAGGGTGCAACATATGTCTCTAAATCGGGTGAAAACTATAAAACAGTTCAGTATGAAAAGATTGTGCCATTGTTGATTGAAGCAATCAAAGAGCTTTCCGCTAAAGTTGAAGAACTAGAAAAGAGAATCTAATATGACGTTACCGAGTGGTGGTTCTATAAGCTTAAATGATATTCACGTTGAAATCAATGGCGGTGGCGCCAGTGGTACAATCATCGATATGGCTTATGTTTACAATAATACTAGACCCGGTGAACAATCTTACGCCATGAGTAACTATTACGGTAAAATATGGTACGCAAGAAACAATACAAATTGTAACAACGGAAACTGTAATTTTGGCGGTAATTGTAATTGTTATGATTTTCCATATTCGCAATGTACAGGAAATTGTTACGGATCACAATGCATTGCGGGAACTCCAGAAACAAGTTATTTGCAGAACTGCGTAAGCCCAGCTAATTGCAATTGTGATAATGGCGCCACTTACAATTGCGTTCAACACGGTTGGGCAGATAACTGCAACTGTGCTAATTGCAATTGTCAATGTGGTAAATAATTTAATGAAAAGGATTATATAATGAGGTTTTTACTTAACTGTACGAAGCCAGTTTACAACGATACCGGTATTGAAAGAATTGATCAAGTAAGTTATATTTACGATAATATGACTTCCGAGATTTTTGATTCTAAGAACAAATTGGTTAATATCAAACCGGTATGGTCTCAAAAGTCAAACGATGCTGTAAAGCCAATCTCAGTCAATACTCCAGGTAGTAAGTCGGACATTAAGATTCTGAAGATTCAGATGGGTCTTTCCTGTAACTATTCCTGTGAATATTGTTCCCAGAGATTTGTGCCAAACATCGATCATTCGAATACAAAATTGATGGATCGATTTATCAATAACATGGACAGTTGGCTTAAGATCCCACCAGAGAAAATTGAATTCTGGGGTGGTGAACCTTTTGTATATTGGAAGATCATGAAGCCATTGGCTGAACGTCTTCGTGAAAAATATCCAAAGACAAGATTCTCGGTTATCACTAATGGCTCTTTGATCACAGAAGAGATTATTGATTGGTTGTATGATATGGGTTTCAGCATGGCTGTATCTCATGATGGTCCAGGTCAAAATGTAAGAGGTCCAGATCCGTTTGAAGATCCAGTTCAAAGAAAAATCTTATTCAAACTATTTAATCGTTTTCTTCCTGAAGGTAGAATAAGCATCAATTCGATGGTGCATCGCGAAAACATGGATCGCGCTAGTATTCAAACATTCTTTGAGGATCTGTTTAATTTAAATCCACAAAGCAATTTCATGATCGGCGAAGGTGGATTCATCGATGTATACGATGAAGGTGGTAAGAAAAATGTGCCACAAAATGATGAAGAACACGTAGGTCATAGAATGACTACTTTGATGGCGATCCGTAATAATGATATTAATCGTTTCATCATTGTCAAACAAAGAGTTCAAGAATGGCTTAATAGTTGGGGTAACTATAGATCAGCCGATACTCTAGGTCAGAAGTGTGGAATGGATCAAGAAGATACCATAGCTGTTGATCTACAAGGCAATGTGCTCACCTGCCAGAATGTCACGGCTGTTTCGAAAGCTCCAAATGGCAAGTCTCATAGAATCGGGCATGTTAATCAATTAGCTAATGTTAAGTTGAATACATCAACGCACTGGAAGTTTAGAGATGATTGCGCCAAGTGTCCTTTATTACAAGTGTGTAAAGGTTCTTGTATGTTCCTCGAAGGCGAGTTTTTTAAGTTGTCTTGTGATGCCGCTTATTCAGATCATCTTCCGTTCTTTGCAATTGCATTGGAAGCTGCGACCGGAGCACTTCCTTATAAGATTACTGCTATTGATGATGATTATCAACTACCAGAAGATAGACAAGATTTGTGGGGTCAGATTAGAGGTATTGAGCAATCAGTACCGCAGATTAGAGAAGAAGCAATTCCAACAATTGCAAAAAAGTAAATGGAGGTTCAAATGACAGATAATATTACGCTTGAAAAATTAGATTTAAAAATCGTTAATGAACAAAATTTTGAAACAAATAAAATTTTTACAGAAATGTGGAATGACGCTTGGGTGGAATTGATTGCATTAGGTTCTCTTGCTCGTGAGACTCCTCCTATCAATAAATTAAGAGGAATTTTTTATTTTATTAAAGTTGATGACATTCCAGTAGGCATAAGAGTTTATTATCCTATAACTCCTGAATTTTATGAATCATTGTTTACTTACGTTAAACCAGATTACAGAAAAAGGGGTCTACGTGTTATAACGCGCGAAATGGCATACAAAGAATTAAAAGAACAGGGTGTGAAACGTATAACAGACAGCGTGATGCTAACAGTTCAATCAACAATTGATATGTATAAAAAACTCGGTATAGAGCCAGTTGCTTATCGTTATGAGTTCGATATATAAATAGTTGTATGTTTAAATAATAAGGATAGTTCTTATGGCAACACCTACAACAAAAGACCAGTTTAAAGAGTATTGCCTAAGAACTCTTGGTAAACCTGTAATCGAAATCAATGTGGATGATGATCAGGTCGATGATCGTATTGATGAAGCATTGAAGTATTACTGGGATTATCACTTCGATGGATCCGAAAGAACCTTCTACAAGTATCAGATTACAGATGCTGATAAGATTAACAAATATATTACAATGCCTGAGAATATTATTGGTGCTGTTAACTTATTTCCAATTGGTCAAGGCTTGAACACCAACAACCTGTTCAACATTCGTTATCAGATCGCTCTGAACGATCTTTACACTCTTACTTCTGTATCAATGGTTCCTTACTACATGGCACTGACGCATGTTCAGTTCTTAGAACAGATGCTCGTCGGTCAGCAGCCTATTCGTTATAACAGAAACATCAATCGCCTTTACATTGATATGGACTGGCAGATTGTCAATACTGGTGACTACATCATTGTAGAAGCTTATCAGATCGTCGATCCGGCATTATTTCCCGACGTATGGAAAGATCGTTGGCTTCTTCGCTATGCTACTTGCTTGATCAAGCAGCAGTGGGGAGCAAACCTTTCTAAGTTTATTGGTATGCAGCTTCCTGGCGGTATTCAGTTCAATGGTCAGAAAATCTACGATGATGCCATACGCGAGCGCGGAGAGCTAGAACGCGAGATGATCATAAGTTATTCACTTCCAGTTACGGATATGATCGGAATTTTATTCGGTCTTGCCGTTTCTGTTCCTTTACTGCAAACCGTTCTCGGTTTTGTTGGAGCAGCCTAATGGCTACTTCCGTATTTTTCAATAACTTCTCATCTTCTGGTGAACAAAATCTGTATGAGGATCTGATCATAGAGTCAATAAAGATTTACGGAATGGACATGTATTACATTCCTCTCGTTATCACCAACTATGATAAGCTTCTCGGTGAAGACGCTTCGTCACAATATAATCATGCTATCATGGTAGAGCTCTACATCAAATCGGTTGATGGGTTTACTGGTGATGGTAACTTCATGTCTAAGTTTGGTTTGCAGATTCGCGATCAGGTTGTATTCAGCATTGCCCAGAGAACGTTCAATCAGGAAGTTGCTATTGTAACTGATCAGGTAAGACCGAACGAAGGCGATCTGATTTACTTCCCACTGAATCGCAAATGTTTCCAGATCAAGTTCGTCAATAAGTTCGAGATGTTCTATCAGTTTGGTGCGCTGCAAACTTTTGAGTTGACTTGTGAGCTCTTCGAATATAGTAACGAACAGTTCAATACTGGTATCGCTGAGATCGATGCAATTCAGCAAAATTACTCTGTTAATATTCTTGATTATGCTATTATGGACGAAGAGGGTGTCAATCTGACTGATGAAGATAGTAACTATCTGGTTGTAGAGGGTTACAAACCTGAAACTATCAATCCAGCGTCTGAAAACGATACGATTCAGCAAGGAACTGATAACTTTCCAGTAGGATCAGATGATTTCATTGACTTTACCGAAAAAGATCCTTTCAGTGAGGGCAAAATCTGATGTTCTCATCAACACCATTCTACTTCTCATCGATCCGTAAATACATTATCCTGTTCGGAACTTTGTTCAACGGTATCTACATCAGCAGAACAGATAAAAATGGTAACGTGAATCTTGTCGAAAGAGTTCCGATTACATACGGACCAAAAGACAAAATGCTGTCTCGTGTGGTCCAGGATCCCAATATTGATCGTCCAACAGCGACGTATCCATTACCGATGATGGCGTTCGAAATGACTGGCTTCGACTATGACGGTTCTAGAAAACTCCAAACAATCAACCGTATTGCAGTAGTAGATCCTGATGATAAGTCCAAAAACAAATATCAGTACATGCCAGTTCCTTACAACATCAACTTTCAGCTCAGCGTACTTGTAAAGAATGCGGAAGATGGTAACAAAATCGTAGAGCAGATTCTACCTTACTTCACACCAGACTGGACAACTACTGTTCATCTTATTCCTGAGATGAATGTGACCATGGACATACCGGTCGTTCTGAATAGAGTTAATCTTGAAGACGTATACGAAGGCGATTTCAAAGAACGCAGATCGATGGTCTGGAATCTTGATTTCACTATGAAAGCTTATCTATACGGTCCGGTAAAAACTTCCAAAGTTATCAAGTTTTCAAATACAGAATTCTTTGTCGTAAAAGGTGACATTGTCGCAAATACATCGAATCCGGTTGTATCATACATCCAGGTGCAGCCTGGATTGACTGCAAATGGTAAACCAACTTCAAACTCTAGCCTTTCAATACCAGTTGCTAATATTGTTGCAACAGACGATTTTGGCTACGTAACTAACATCACGGAACGGGATTATGGACAATAATGATGATGAGAGCCCAATCGACAGGGCATTGAATCTGGGACCAATTGTCCCACCAGACTATAGTAAATCAATTTCTACTATCGTTAACACGGCGAGAAATGATTCGGCTAAAGAAGATTTTACCTTCGCGCGCGCGAACGTTCGAGAGGTTATAGAAAATGGTACTGACGCTATCGCAAAACTTGCAACTATCGCAGATCAGTCTCAAAATCCAAGAGCGTTCGAGGTCCTCGCTAAACTTATGGACACAGTTACCAACGCATCTAAACAGTTGCTTGACATACAGCAGCAGATCAGAACGATTGATAAAGCGGATGTTCCTCAGGATGAAGAAGCGAAAAAACACGTCACGAATAATCTTTTTGTAGGCTCGACATCCGAGCTTCAGAAGATGATCGAGGATATGAAAAAGTGAATGAGATTAACAATTTCAGAAGTTATCTTGGTAATCCTAATCTAAAGCGCAGCGGAGTCTCCGTAAACTGGACTCCGGAATTAGTGCAAGAATACATGAAGTGCAAAAACGATGTTGTATACTTCGTTACAACTTACATGAAGATCATCAACATCAACCGTGGTCTGGTTAACTTCGTTCCTTATACATATCAAGAACAAATGCTCAAGACGATGGCGGAAGAAAGATACACTGTCATCGCTACGGCTAGACAGGCTGGTAAGTCAACTACTACTTGTGGATTCATTCTTTGGTATATCATTTTCCATGCCGACAAAACCGTCGCTTTACTTGCAAATAAAGGTGATACAGCACGCGAAATCCTTGGGCGTATTCAGCTGGCGTATCAGCATCTTCCTAAATGGTTGCAACAGGGTGTAAAAGAATGGAACAAAGGATCGTTTGAGTTAGAGAATAATAGCCGAGTCATAGCAGCTGCTACTTCTTCTAATAACATTCGTGGTTACTCTATCAACCTATTGTTTATCGACGAAGCTGCGTTCATTGAGAACTGGGACGAATTCTTCACGTCAGTTTATCCTACCATTTCATCCGGTACTGAATCAAAGATCGTTTTGGTTTCAACTCCAAACGGTTTAAATCACTTCTACAAAATCTGGCAGAACTCGTCCGAAGGTAAAAACAATTACAAGCCAATCAAAGTCATGTGGCATGACGTTCCAGGAAGAGACGAAGCCTGGAGAAAAGACACTCTTTCCGCGATGAATTTTGATACAGAAAAGTTTGATCAAGAATACTGTGTAGAATTCCAAGGTAGCTCTGGTACTCTTATCGCTGGTTGGAAACTAAAAGAGCTCGTATACAAAATACCAATGCATAAAAACAATGGGTTACAGTTATTTGAACAACCTGTGAAAGATCGCCCTTACGTCTGTATCGTCGACGTTTCAGAGGGCAAAGGTTTAGACTACTCGGCATTCAGTATAATAGACGTTCATTCTATGCCTTACAAACAGGTCTGCACTTACCGTAACAATCTAGTGTCGCCAATTGACTATGCTGAGATTGTTTTCAGAGTTTGCAAATCGTATAACAGCGCTGTTGTTCTTGTTGAAATCAATAACATGGGTGGTCAGGTAGCAAATTCATTACATTATGATTTTGAATACGATAACGTTCTGTTCACAGAATCAGCTGGCAGAAGCGGCAAGAGAATCACTTCAGGTTTCGGCGGTAATATCGACAAAGGTATCAGAACAACAAAATCAGTAAAATCTGTCGGTTGTTCAATCTTGAAGCTTCTCATCGAACAAAATCAGTTTGTAATAAATGATTTTGAAACTATTAGCGAACTCTCTACTTTTTCCAGAAAAGGATTGTCCTACGAAGCTGAGTCCGGCAAACATGATGATATGGTTATGGGTTTGGTTCTGTTCGCCTGGCTTTCGGATCAGATGTATTTCAAAGAATTGACATCGATAAATACACTTTCGAGGCTCCGCGAAAAAACAGATGAAGAAATTTCACAGGATCTTACTCCGTTTGGATTTGTTGATAATGGCATGACGCATGCAGAGATAGTCGAGGCTCCGACTATTAGAGGATGGATGAGCGACGAGCCAGAACATGGGTTTTTATAAATAAGTTTGAAACGCTCGATTATTATATACTTTCGAAAGGAGATAACAAATGCCATATCAAATAAGTCCTGGCGTAAACGTAACTGAGGTCGACCTTACTACAGTTGTTCCAGGCGTAGCCACTTCAACCGGTGCAGTTGCCGGCATTTTTCGCTGGGGTCCGGTTGGCGAAAGATTTTTGGTAACCGATGAAAACGTTCTCGTTAACACATTCGGTAAACCAACATCAAACAACTACGAGACTTTTTTCACTGCCGCTAACTTTCTTGGTTACGGTTCTTCTCTTTACGTAGTTCGTGCTGCCAATACGACTAGCTCAAATGCTGCTCAAGGCGCGTTTAACGCGATTGCAAATACGAACGTAGCAAACGTAGCGGCTAACGTTGTAAAGAACAGAAATGATTATCTAAACGTTCGTGATGGTAACACTTCTTCAAATGCAGTTTATATCGCAAAGTATCCTGGTTATCTTGGAACATCGCTGAAGATCTCGGTTTGCGACAGCGTTAACGCATACAGCTCAAACCTCGCTCTTGTTGGAACCGTAACAAGTAACACGATTACTGGTTCTTTCTCTTTAAGCATTGGTTCGAACACAGGTACTTTCTCGTTCACTTCTGATGGCGTTGTTGGCGCAGCTAACACTTATGCAAATACAATCGCGAATGGTTTAATAGTCGGTGATGCTGTAACTGTAGGAAACAGTTCTATCGGAACTCAGTATCTGAAAGTTACTTCTGTTGGTTCGGTTACTGCTAACGCTTCGGTATCAACATTCTCTGTAAGTTTCGATGGCGGTTATAAGCTTTCAACTGATTACGTCGCTAATACGACAACAAACGGTAACACTTCTGTTATTAACGTAACAAGAAACTGGGAATTCTTCGACAGAGTCGATGGAGCTCCTGTATCTTCTTACTATAATACAAACTTCGGTAACACTTCAGCCGTTGATACTATGCACGTAGTGGTTGTTGACCAAGACGGTATGTTCACTGGAATTCCTAACGCAGTTCTAGAAGTTTACGAGAACGTTTCCCGTGCTACTGATGCTAAGTCTCAGGCAGGCGCTTCACTTTACTATAAAACAGTAATCAACGATGGTTCTGCTTACGTATGGTGGGCTAACGATCGTACCGGTGCTGTTTCAAATGTTGCTCTGAATATCGCAAGTTCATCTAACATGTCTCCTCTGTCTCTATCGTTCGCTGGTGGAACTGATGGTTATACAGAATCAACAGCCCCTCTAAACATTCTTGCTTCTGCGTATGATCTTTATAAATCTACAGAGACAGTCGATATTGCTCTACTGATGCAGGGTAAACCAACTGGCGGTTCTACAACTGTAAATGGTCAGACTGTAAATAACTTTCAGCTTGCGAATTATCTGATTCAGAATATCGCCGAAGCTCGTAAAGACTGTGTCGCGTTCATTTCTCCAGATGACAATCTTGTAAAAAACAATGTCGGTGCAGAAGCTAATTCACTTGTTAACTGGTTTGGCGCTCTTTCTGATTCTACATACGCTGTGTACGACTCAAGTTACAAGTATATGTACGATCGTTATAACGACGTTTATCGTTATGTTCCTCTGAACGGCGATATCGCTGGTCTTGCAGCAAGAACAGAAGCAACAAACGATGCTTGGTTTTCTCCAGCCGGTTTCAATCGCGGTCAGATTAAAAACATTGTAAAGCTTCGTTATAATCCAGTAAAGCTCGAAAGAGATCTCCTTTACAAAAACTCGATCAATCCGATCGTAACATTCCCAGGTCAAGGAACCGTTCTGTTTGGCGATAAGACGGGGACAAAGAAGCCTTCTGCTTTTGATCGTATCAATGTTCGTCGCCTGTTCATCACTCTTGAAAAATCAATCTCTAATGCTTCAAGATTCTCTCTGTTTGAGTTCAACGATGAATTTACAAGATCGCAGTTTAAGAACCTAGTCGTTCCTTATCTGCGTGACGTTCAGGCTCGTCGTGGTATAACTGACTTCCTGGTTGTTTGCGACTCCACAAATAACACAGCAGAAAGAATTGATCGCAATGAGTTCTGGGGTGATATTTACATCAAGCCAAATCGTTCAATCAACTTTATTCAGCTGAATTTCGTGGCTGTTCGAACTGGCGTTCAGTTCTCAACAATCATCGGTCAGTTCTAATAAATAAAGAAAAACAGGAGTAACGAACATGGCTTTTAATATCAATGACTTCAAAAGTCGCGGTCTTACGTTAGGTGGCGCAAGACCAAGCCTTTTTCAAGTTCAGATCAATCCAAATATCGGCGAAGATCAAGCGACAATCGATAAGTTTGTTTTTACTTGTCGCGCTTCCGAAGTTCCGGCAGCAACTATCGATCCAGTAAACGTTCCGTATTTTGGTCGTCAGATTAAGTTGGCTGGCGATCGTACTTTCGCCGATTGGTCCGTCACGGTTATGAATGATGAAGATTATCTAGTAAGAAATATGTTTGAAGATTGGTCAAATCAGATCAATCAGTTTGTCGGAAACGTAAAGCTTCTTGCGGCAAACAGTTACAAGAATACAGATGCTTATGTAACACAGTTCTCTAAGGAAGGCACCGCTATTAGATCTTATCAGTTTGTTGGTATTTTTCCGACAACCGTTTCTAATATGGCTCTGGACTGGGATAACACAAACGCTATTCAGACGTTCGATGTAACATTCTCTTACGATTATTGGATTCCGATTCAGTTTGGTGGAACTGGTGCTGCTATCGACACCGGCGAGCCTGGCGGCTGATTGTAAAATAATATATATTGTGAAGGAGAGGGGATTACTCCTCTCCGTTTTGGAAAAATAAAATAAATGAAACTATTCGGATTCGAATTCCAACGTAAAGTTCCTGTTGATACAGCTCCGTCTTTTGCTCCGAAAGAAGCAGACGACGGAGCAGTTATCGTTGCCGCAGGTGGTGCTTACGGCACTTATATTGACCTAGACGGAACGGTAAGAACCGAAGCCGAGTTAGTAACTAAGTACAGAGAAATGTCTCTACAGCCTGAAATTGATTCAGCTGTAGATGAAATCGTAAACGAATCAATATCAATCGACGAACAAAATATCGTCAGTATTGTTCTCGACAACCTTGAAGTAACAGACAAGGTTAAAAAAGCCATTCGAGACGAGTTTCAAAACGTTCTGAACATCCTAGATTTTCAATCAAGAGCATACGAGATCTACCGCCGCTGGTATATTGATGGTAGATTATATTACCACGTTGTTATTGACGAAAAGAACGTAAGTGCTGGTATCAAAGAAGTAAGATATGTTGATCCTAGAAAAATCCGTAAAGTTCGTGAAGTAGCAAAAAGAAAAGTTCCTGGTGGAGACGGTCATGAGGCTGTCGTTCCAAAAGTTCAAAACGAATACTTCATCTTCAACGATAAGGGTTTC
>Ga0209085_1002300_pt1 | contig 10928 bp, 17 predicted proteins | sample C_131016_EF_Meta_FD_187310 | JGI IMG/M metagenome (GOLD analysis project Ga0209085, IMG submission 187310) | Freshwater microbial communities from Lake Croche, Canada to study carbon cycling - C_131016_EF_MetaG (SPAdes) (version 2) | ecosystem: Environmental > Aquatic > Freshwater > Lake...
CATTCGCTCGGCTGTAAAATCTGTTGAACCCTTTGAAGGCGGGTCCTCCACTCCTGAGTGATCCGGCGCAATTCGACTGGGCTGATCATTTCTCTCAACGCCTCCTTTCGCCCGAATCACCCTCCAAAATTGAAAGCCTCCGCCGCACCGTGTCCACATCTTTCTCCTGCCGGTTCAGCTGAGACTTCGCCTGCTCTAAGAGCGAAAGTTGTTTCGCCAATTGCGCCCCCGCGGACTCCAACCCGCTCGTTAACTCCGCATTTCGTGCCTGCAAGGAGGCAATCTCCTTGTTAATTCGCTGCTCCATCTGGTCCACCGTCACACTCTGTCGTTGGATCTGCTTCCAAAGAACAAACCCTCCAAACCCTGCCAATGCAGCACAACCCCCGATGATCAGCAAAAGAGCCAACCCCACTCCACTTAAAATTGAGGAGACGGCTCTCTGTTCTTTTCGTTGGCGATCCACACTCCGTTTCACGTTTAATGCGGTTGGGTTCATTGGATTCATCTGGGGTTCCTCCTGATTGCGAGAAGAAGTCGGGGGAACATAACCGGCAGGCCGTGGAGGCCCCTTGATCACCACAACCTCCGGGTCTGCCTTGGGGGCCGAAGCACTCTGGGCCGTGCCAAACGGCATTTCAGGCTCGGGCGTGGCGGAGGATGGGGTGAACGTTTCCTTCATTCTTCTCTGCCCCTCGGATTTGAGCGTCTGGCAGACGCTTGGCGAGCGATTCTTTCCCAACTCTCCTTATCCCCGACGCGAAGTTCCACCTTTCTTTCGCTCTTCCACTTTCTGATCCGCCAACCCATGTCCACGTCCGATCAAACTTTGTGCATTTAACTGAACCGCCTCGTCCGGTCGTCGCCACATCACTTCCAAAACTCGGCACACCTCCCCATCCCCTCCCCCCGCATGATCCACCGCCACCCGCCGAAAATCCTCCGCCGTCTTTAACGGATACAGCCCTGGACACTCCTTCGCCCTTGCCTCCAGCTTGGCTAAAAGCTCCATCTGCCGAGAAGACGGCTGGAGGGCGTTTTCCATCCCACTATTTTCCCCGCTCCCAACGACTTGTCGAGAGCCCTCCTTCCTCTTTTTCTTCTTTTGCCTCTATTTTTTTGTCCGCTCGTAACCTTTTTTATTCCGTTGATTTGCCACTTCCCGCCTCTGGGGGCATTCTCGCCCTATGCAGATCTCTTGGCGCTCTGTCTGGGCTGGTAGTCTCTTCGGGCTTCTCACCGCCCTCGGCCCATGGTTCCAAGGACTCTCCCTCCAAGCTGCTGCTCTCTTCTCCGCTGGTCTTTTTCTAACCTACACCTCAATCGGCCTTCTCGTTGCCATCCTTCCCTCCTTTTCCCCAAAATACCTCGTCGGCGCCCTCTGGGGTTTCCTCTACAGCCTTCCGGGTGCGGTTTTTACCGCCGTTCCCTACCCTCTCACCGCCGATGCCCCCGCCTACTACCGGGAGTTCGCTGGCGGTGGACTCCGTGCCGCCCTTCTCACCCTTCTCTTTGGCGCGCTTGCCGGAGGAGTTGCAGGACTCTTCCATCGTTCGCGGGCATGAGCTTTTTCTCTGTTGTCTCTCGTCTCAATCATCTGCTCTATCGCCGAGACTTGGCTCGACTTGCACCTCACGACCGCTCCCTCGCCCGTGCTTGGATGATCCAATTTATGAAGTCGAACCATCCCGACTGGGATGAAAAGAAAATCAACCAGGAATACGAAAACCTTCTCCGCTGTCGCCCCATGGCGATTGACGAATGGACACGCCGCCTCCAAGGATGAACCCGCTCCTCCTTCTCCTCGCTAGCATCACGATTTCCCTCGCGGCTCCCTCGGTTTCCCCACAGCCCGTGGCTTTTCGTGTAGGCGCGCTACGTTTCGATCGTCCCGAATCTTGGCGCTGGGCTCCCCCCTCCGGATCATTCCGTGCCGCCCAGCTCGAAAAAAAAGCGCCTGACGGGACTTTGCTGACTCTTACTTTCTCCCGTTTCCCTTCTGGCGACGGAGGTTCCGTGCAAGCAAACATCGATCGCTGGATCGCCCAATTCACCACCCCCTCTTCCTCTCACCCAGAAACAAAAAAGGGCACGGATGGTTCTATGACTTTCATCCGGCTTGAGGGCACTCTCCGTGGAGGCACGCCGGGGGGGCCAAAAAAGGATCTCCCCCACGCCCTCCTCCTCGGTGCAATCCTCGAGGCAGACGGAGAGCAAATCATCATGAAATTGGCCGGACCAGTTTCCGCCGTCGCCACCGCCGAAAAAGAATTTCTTCGCCTAGCCGAAACCGCAATTGGTCTTACGCCTTGATCGAACGTCTCTCGAGCTTCGCCGGACCACTCATCGGTAATCGACGGTAAAAACAGCTTCTCTCCCCTGTGTGACAAGCCGACCCACGGGCTGGCAAGCGCACCCGCAGAACCAAGCAATCCTGATCGCAATCCACGAGAATTTCCTCCACCGCCAAAAAGTTGCCGGAGCTTTCTCCCTTAACCCACAGTCTCTGTCGGGACCGGCTGAAGAAAGTAGCTTTCTTTGATGTTCGCGTTGCTTCCAACGCCTCCGCATTCATGAAAGCGGTCATCAATACTTCGCCCGAATCCGCATCCACAGCCACCGCTGTCAAAAGCCCCTGAGCATCAAACTTAGGGGCAAAATTCTCCAGCCCGCCGGGTCTCGCGGGAGATGAGCCTTTCATCCGGGTTACCCCGGCCTATTTTTTCGCGGGCGCAGGGGGAACCGGCGGCACGGGAGGGGCCGAAACGGGGGGCGTCGTCGCCGTCACTGGCGCAGGCGTGGCTGGCGGAGGAAGAAGAATCTTCACCGCAGCCTCCTTACGCAAATCTTCCAACAGGAGTCGGGTCGCTTCTCCCTGCTTGAGACGCTTGAGGTGGGCCATAATTTCATTCTTCACATCTTCCAGCTTCAGGGTCTTCGCAGCCTCTTTCGCTTTCACTTTGAGGAAGTGAAACCCAAACGGAGTTTCAAACACTGCACTCGTTTTGCCAGGTGCAGTAGAGAAGGCCACTTTTTCAAAATTCGGGGTCATCTGCCCCTTGCTAAACGGAGGTAATTCTCCCCCTCGTGCCTTGCTACCCGGATCATCCGAAACTTCCTGAGCAACTTTTTCGAAAGCTTCCCCCTTGTTGACCCGCGTCAAGGCGGCTTCGGCTGCCTTCTTTTTCTCTGCCTTTGTCGCGGCATCGGCCGAGGCGTCCACCTTCACCAAAACATGCTGAGCCTGCACCGTCTCACCCCGCTGCCAAAGCTTAGGATTTTCAGCATAAAACTTTTGCACATCTTCATCCGAAGGCGCTTTCATCGACGGTTCCACACGGGTGCGCATCAGGTTGTCGACTTCCAGCTTCTGCTCGATCTCCTTGAGCATCGCCTGTTCGGTCGTCTTAGCTTTGGCTAACTGCTCCTCAAACGCTTTTGCATCGGGGAAGTTCTTCTTCATCTTCTCCAACTGCTCCTTCGCCAACACAGCCGCATTAGTGAGGGGGGACTTGTGCGCCTCTTCCAAAGCGACCTGTCGGTTGATCATCTGATTTAAAATGTTCATCTCCAGCGAGTTCAGCTGGGGAGCAGGAACCTTGTCTCGCGACAGATTAAAGTTCAGCAATGCACGGTCCACTTCCCCATCAAGCTGAGCCCGGGTGACCTTAATGCCTTTGCCTTCCGCCACAACAAATCTCGGATCCTTTGGATCTTTGACGGCACAACCTGCGACCAAAACTGCGGCTAGAAGGGTGAAACAGAGAGATAAGCGTTTTTGCATAGAACTTGTTAGGTAAGGCGATTCTCCCTTTTTTGGCAAGCCTTCGCGGGGCTCTTATTCCCACTTGCCAACCGCCTTTCGTGGATGAATCGTCCCCTAAATGCCCACGAACCTCCCTCTTTATGCCCTGATCGGACTTGCCGCAGGACTAGCCTCAGGCTGTTTCGGGATCGGCGGGGGCGCCATCATCGTCCCTGCCCTCACCCTCCTCTGCGGGATTCCCTACCATATCGCCGTAGGCACCTCCCTCGCCCTCATCATCCCCATCTCTCTCGCGGGATCCCTCACCAGCTGGAAGCTCCAAACCGTGGACTGGCGAATCGTCGCCGCCTGCGCTCTTACTGGCATGCTGGGAGCCGTATTCGGATCCCTTTGGATCCAGAAAATACCAGAACTCTATGCCCGCCGAGCTTTCTCTCTCTTCCTCCTCTACGCGGCCTGGAAATTGTGGACAAAATAACTGCCCCCCTTCGGCCCCACCACCACTTCTTGCCCTCATTTTCTACCACAGGTATGCTTTGCCAGATTGCCGCGTGGTGCAATTGGTAGCACACCACACTCTGAATGTGGGTGTTCTAGGTTCGAGTCCTAGCGCGGCAGCGGGTAGAACCATCGGATGAGTACTCCCCAAGGCCGCCTCCTCGTTGTTGGCACCCCCATCGGCAATCTTTCCGACATCTCCCCCCGCGCCTGCCAAGCCCTGGCCACAGCCGACCTTATCGCAGCAGAAGACACCCGCCACACCGGCCTTCTCCTCCAGCATCTGGGATTGAAAAAACCATTTCTGAGTTACCAGAAGTTTAACGAGGCTTCGCGCGAGTCGGAAATTCTGGACCGGATCCGTAGCGGCCAAACGATCGCTCTTGTCACCGATTCCGGCATGCCCGGAGTTTCCGATCCTGGGGAGCGCATCATCCGTGCAGTTCGACGGGAACATCTGCCCATCGAAGTCATTCCGGGCCCATCCGCACACATTCATGCCCTGATCGCCAGCGGTCTCCCTGCTCTTCCCTTTTATTTCGGAGGCTTTCTTCCGCCCAAATCAGGCGGCCGCCTCAACGAAATCACCGCCGCCGCCAATCGAGATCACACCTCCATATACTTCGAATCTCCTCATCGCCTTGCCCGAACACTCGCAACTCTCGTCGAAGTATTTCCCCCAGACTCCCAAATCTGTGTCGCCCGCGAACTCACCAAAAAATTCGAGGAAGTATTTGTCGGCACTCCCGCTGAAGTCGCCACCCACTTCGGCGAAAAGACGAAGGGCGAGATCACTCTCGTGCTCTCGCCCGTTCGCCCATAACCGACATTGCGTCGGTCCTGCTATTATTTCTCTAGTTTCCCGAGGTGCCCTTCACCTCTTTCTTCTGCTTGTAGACACTGTCCCGAAGCGTATCGACATCTTTCACCATTTCTTGCCCCGAAGCCCGTGCCTTCTCAATCATCGGCAGGGACTTCTTGATCGAATCTGGAGTGAAGGAAGAGGCAAAGTATTTTTTCAGGTCCTGCAGGAGGCCTGTGAGATCATTCGCATCTCCGCCTACTTCCCGCAACTGCTTGTCCAACACGTCGAAGTCCGCTTTCGCCTTGTCGATCTGATCATTCGTCATCTTCCGCATGTCCTTGTCGTTCATGCCGGACACTTCCTTGGTCCAGGCGGCAATTCTCCTGCCCTGAAGATCCCGCACCTTTTCCACCCGATCCTTGATGTCATCCCGGATCCCTTGGAGGTCATCCAGATTGTCTTTGAACTTATCAAAGGAGTCGTTCGCGTTGTTGCCATCCGCAAGTTCGCCGAGATTCGTCATGATGTAGCTCAGTGATTTCTGGGCCCGACCCATCAGGTCGTCCAGTTTGTTCATGCTCGTCGCCTGATCGGCGGCGAGGTTTAGGGAATCCGAATTTTGGGCCCGCCCCGAAAAGGGCAACACCATCCAAAACGCAACAAGAGCAACAAATATGTTCTTCATTTTTATAATTTCCTTTCAGTTTATTTCAGCAGGTCGTAAATCCGGGCCATCCCATCTTTTTTCGAGCCTGGAACTTCAGCCGTGGAATTCAAAATGTCCTTCGCGGAAACCATCGGTTTATCGTAATAGTTGGCGTTCGCCTCGTTGTTGATATCGACATCAAAGCCTCCAAAATTCACGCCGAGCTTCGCTCCCTTCGTCGTTGTGTAGATATAGCAATCCTTGTTTTTCATCGTGGAATCTAACGCCGTCGCCCCAGATGGTCCCGCTGCCACGGACGCAGATGATTGCCCAAAGTTCTCTCCTGTCGCCCATTTGCTTACGACCCCATTATTCATGAGGAGCAATACCAAGTCTCTGTCTGTTCCTCCTATATCGATGCCGAACGTTCCCCCTTGGGTCGTAATCGCCACCGGCCCGCTCCAGCCCTTATCCGTTTTTGCCATTAAAATTCCGTCCCCACCTGATCCACCGATCCCAATAGAAAACCCTGTAACATTCAAAATCACAATACCTTTAGCATCTTTCACCAAATCCATGTTGATGATGTCTTCCCGTTTCATTCTGCCCAGAATCTCTGCACTGTCGGGGATCAGCTTTTCGAGTGATTCGGCCCTTCCGTTCATTGCGGGAAGAGCGATTAGGGTTGCGAGAATGATTTTGAGCATGTTTTTCATATTTGGTTTCCTTGGGTTAATGTTGAACAGATAGCGTGGGCACCCTTCTGCCCGAAAGGCAAGACGGGAATCAGGGAGTCAGGCCAGGCGTGCTTGCCCGCATAAAGCTAGGGGCCGCCTCGGCCGTGAACTGCTTCAACATCTCCACCGTCTGCGTCTCGTTCTTACCCAAAGGCAGAAAGCCCTCCGTCACCACCGACATCACAATCACATACGCCCAGCGGTGATTCAGATTCTTTGTAATCCGGTCAAAACTGGTCAAAAACACCCGGCTCCAATGATGCGGCGTCGTCACCTCGCTTCCCACAAACCAGTAGAAATAGTTCGCATACAATTTCCGCCGATCCCCCTTCGCCACCTCCACATCCCGCACCAAACTGAGATCCATCACCTCCAAATCCCGACCATCCGCCAGATTGATCTTCTCCACCTTCCCCCCCCGCATCGTCCAGCCCTGCGCCGGCAAGCATACCTCAGGCCGATGAATGCTCCGCTTCTCACCCCCGCTCAAAACAATCGAGGCCATGATTCTGTCTCCGCCAGCGTCCGCATACTCCCGCCGAGCGATCTGGGTGTCCTTCGGCAAAATTGCCAACTCTCCCATCGTTGCGGCAATTTCCTTCCCGGTAAATTCCCCCACCTTCACAGGCAAATCCATCACCACTCCCGCCTTCGGAGGAGTGTTTGGCGTGGGCACAAGCAGACAAAGAGCCGCAACTCCCCCGGCAAGAGCCAGGAGCGCCACCACCCTGCCCAACGCACCCCTGCGCGTTACCTCGCTCATCCCTTTTTCTCCTTCCGGCTTCCAATCGTCTGCAGCAATCGACTCACGCCCACCATCCCTCCCAACGCCACGACAAACACAAAAAATCCCGCCGCCATGTGAAAGGTCGTCGGATGCTCCTCTGTGCCAATCGCAACCGCACTCCCCAGCAAAATCGTCCCCAGAGTCAACATCACCATTCGGGCAAAATTTCCCATCACCGCCAAAGCTGGTGAAAGCAAAAACAAAGTCCACTTCTGCCAAGTCTTTTCTAACGAAAGATGAGCGTAGAGAGCGCTAACCATCATCAGGGCAAAAAGGGACCGAATTCCGCTACACGGCGTCGCCACATCCAAGGCAAACTTCTGCCCCTGCGCCAACCCTTTTGCATAATCGGGAGCCGAAACGAGAGCCGTTCCCACCCGCAAAGTCTCCACTCCGATTCCGTTTAAAAAAAGCTGCGACAGCTGGCACATCAGGCCCCGCAAAGGGAAAGCCACGATCGTGTCCAAAAAATAAAAGGGGTAGGCAAACATCAGAAAAATGTAAGGAAAGGCCACCGCCTCCATCATCTCCCAACCCAATAGCCACAAAATCAGACCTCCGATCATTAGCTGCAACGAGAGAAATCCTACGATTGTAATGTCCACTTTGTAACCGACCCAAAACAGGGCCAGCGCTGCCCCGACCAGCCCGATTCCCCATCGACAGGGCTGGATTGCCACATGTTCCAACTCCTTGGCTCGATACAAAATCAGGCCCACCGAAATCAGCGGAACGATCATTCCATGATGCCAATCCGCCGTCGATGGATCGGTCCAAAAGCGGCCCAACATCTCAAACACACTCCGCGCTTGGCTCTCGAATCCGAAGTTGTAGGGGATTAATCCGTACAGCCCGATCACCACTGCGACTGCCACCAACCCCTCCATCCACAAAAGCGGATCCTTCCACTGAGACCGCTCTCCCGCCGTGCTCACTGATTTTTCCTTCTCGGGCATATCGTCAAACTATTCCTCCCCACCCTCAATCGCAAGCCAGCGGGTGCTGCCAGGGCTCCCCGGGCCTCGATCCTTCGTATTTCTCACTAACTTACTCTCCGATAAATCTCTCCCGTCTCCTCTGCCATCCTTTCCCAGGAAAACTCTGCCGCCCTCGCCAAGCCCGCCCTACGCAAGCCCTCACGCCTCTCCTCACTCCCCAAAAGCAACGCCACCGCCGACATCATCTCCTCCTCCGATCGTGGATCGAAATACTCCGCCGCCCCGCCGCAAACCTCAGGCAACGACCCTGCCTTCGCACACACCACCGGACACCCGCATGCCATCGCCTCCACAGGAGGAAGGCCAAACCCCTCATACAATGACGGGTAAACCAGCATCGTGCTCGACGTGTACGCCTGTCGAAGCTCCTCCTCCGTCTGCACCCCCTCCCAAATCGCCCCTCCCTTCGCCACCCCCTCCCGCAACTGCCTGACCTCCGCACCCGCTGACCACCCCGCCGGCCCCACGACCCGCAATCGGAGATCCGGAAACCTCCCCTCCCTCAATCTCTCCCACACCCGGATAAGCCGCCCCAGATTTTTTCGCGGATGAATCGCGCTCACAAACAAAAGCGTAGGAGCGCCCGAGGCCTTCTTTTTTGCAGGTCGATAGACTTTCCTCGCCGCCTCATACGTCGCCTCGACCTGATCCGCAGGCAAATCCCATCTTTCCATAATCTCCGCCCGACAAAACTCAGACACCGTAATCACCTTTCGCGCTCTCTCCGCCGCCCTCCTAACCATCCTTGTGTAAAACATCGCTTCTCCTGGACGAAACCACTCCGGATGCACCGCAAAGGAAATATCGTGCACCGTCAAAACATAGGGTTCTTTATCCCACGGCCTCATCCAATACACCCCGTGATACAAGTCCGCTTTCAACTCCGCCCGGGCCTGGGGCAGGTTCCATAAATGTCTTTTGAAGAACCCCGAGTTCCCAATCTGCTTGGACTGAGCATGCGCACGCTTCAAAGCCCCTTCCGAGCCGGCGAAGTTAGGAGCGAAGGAGGGCTCACTCAAAATCGGCCGCAGATCAATTCCCTCTGGCTTCACCTTCTCCCACCCCTCTAATAATCCCCGCAAATATGTCTCATTACCCGTTTTTCCACGACCGATGGCCGTCGCATCCAACGCCACCCGGATCGGTTTTTCCCCGCTCACATCTCTTACCCTGCCCTTTCCGCTTTTTTCCTCAATCAAACTTCCACCCACCCTAAAAAATCTCCATCATCAACTCGTGGGAAACACCCCCTCCATCGTCGCCCTCATAGCCACCCGCTATCGCTCCGCCCTTCTTTCGCGGCTCCTCTCCTCCCTCGCTTCCCAAGCTCTCCGACCTCTGGCCGCAGTCATCACCGATAACGGCCCCGATCCTGCCACCTCCCTAGCCGTCCAACGCTCCCCCATCCCCGCCAAGCTTCTCTCCCCCGGCAAAAATCTTGGCTTCGGAGGAGGCCTTGCCTTTGCCGGACAAGCCGCCTTCACCGAATTTCCATCCCTCACGCACCTCCTCGTCATCGATGACGACGCCATTCCCTCTCCCTCCGACCTCGCTACTCTTATATCTTCGATGGAGAAACATTCGGTCGGTTCGATTGCTCCCTTTCTGGTGGATGCCGCTGGCCAACTTCAGGAAGTCCCCGAACCGACCTCTTGGAATCTAGCACGCTCCTTCCGCACCGTTGGCCAAAACCTCACCGTAGCCCGTGCCCTTTCTCCCGCCGGTTATCCCATGGCCTGGTGTATCGGCCCCTGCATCCTCATCGATCGCTCCACTTGGCTCCGCGCAGGTCCGCCCCGCTCCGATATGATCGCCTACGGCGACGACATCGAGTTTTCCCTCCGCCTTTCCGCAGCCTCCACCGCTTGGGCTGAACCATCGGTTGCCGTCACCCACGCCCCGCCAGAACTACCCGCAGCGCCAACGCCGCAAGATCAATCCGCCCACTACAAGAAGTTCGGAATGCTTTTGCAAAATCTCGCCTTTACCTGCGTGACTTCTCCCCGCCCCCGTCACCTTCCCCTTTACCTTCCAGGGAATGCCCGACGCTTCCTCAAAACCTTCGGCCCCTCTCCAGCCCACCTCGGGGAGGTCGTCCGCCGGTACACCCTTGGCCTCCTTGGCATTCCCCCAAGACTCTAATTCTTCCACATCTTAATCTTTCCACTCCCTGCTAATCTTCCATACTCAATTCATGATCGACGGCCTAAAAATTCTGCCCCTCACGCAACACTGCGACGATCGTGGCCGCGTCATGGAAATCCTCAGGAAGGACGACTCCCACTTTGCCGGCTTTGGACAAGCTTACTTCAGCTCCATCTACCCAGGCGTGGTCAAAGCTTGGCATGCCCACCAAAAACAGACCGACTGCATGTCGATCATCCATGGCATGGCCAAGATCGGCTTTTATGACTCCCGCCCGAAAAGCCCCACCCACGGAAAGACCCACAGCATCGTCGTCGGAGAGCATCATCGGGTCCTGATCCATATCCCGCCGGGAATCTTTCACGGCTTCAAAGCCATCTCCCCCAATGAAGTTCTCCTCATTAACCTCCCGTCCGAACCCTACGATCGCAAAAATCCGGACGAAGTTCGCCGCCCATGGAACGATCCCACCATCGGCTTTAACTGGGACACCGAGTTCCGCTGATTCCCTCGGCCCTTTACCTCTTCGTCGGCGCCAGCTCCTTC
>Ga0209085_1002303_pt1 | contig 10915 bp, 9 predicted proteins | sample C_131016_EF_Meta_FD_187310 | JGI IMG/M metagenome (GOLD analysis project Ga0209085, IMG submission 187310) | Freshwater microbial communities from Lake Croche, Canada to study carbon cycling - C_131016_EF_MetaG (SPAdes) (version 2) | ecosystem: Environmental > Aquatic > Freshwater > Lake | place...
GCGGATGGCCTCCGAGTAAGTCATGACCGGAAATGGCTTGGGCAAGCTCACCGCGATTGCCTGCTCGAAGACATGTCGAATCATGTCCTCAAACAAATCACGAATCTGCTGTTCAGTCAGAAACGATGTTTCGCAGTCGATCTGGGTGAATTCGGGCTGTCGGTCCGCGCGCAGATCTTCGTCGCGAAAACACTTCGTGATTTGGTAGTAACGGTCAAATCCGGCCACCATGAGCAACTGTTTGAAGAGTTGCGGGGACTGCGGTAGCGCAAAGAACTGCCCAGCGTGGACCCGCGAGGGCACGAGATAGTCGCGAGCCCCCTCCGGAGTGCTCTTGGTGAGCATCGGCGTTTCGATATCCAAAAATCCCTGCGCGTCAAGGTAGCGCCGCACTTCCATCGCGACGCGGTAGCGCAAAATCAGATTGCGCTGCATCAGCGGGCGACGCAGGTCCAGGACCCGATGGGTCAAGCGGGTGGTCTCAGAAAGGTTGTCGTCATCGAGTTGGAACGGCGGCGTCACCGACGGATTCAGAATCTCGAGTTCATGGCAGAGAATCTCAACCTCGCCACTGCCGAGGTTCGGGTTGATCGTCCCTTCAGGGCGGCCGCGGACAAGACCCGTCATGCGCACGCAAAATTCATTGCGAATCCGTTCGGCGGTGGCAAATACCGACTCACGGTCGGGATCGCAAACCACCTGGACAATGCCTTCGCGATCACGCAGGTCAATAAAAATCACGCCGCCGTGATCGCGCCGACGCTGCACCCAGCCAAACAGCGTAACGGTTTGATCCAGATGCTGGGACGAGACAGCACCGGCATAGCAGGTGCGGCCGAAAGACGGTGCGCTCATGGCAGGCAACTTCGCAAAAAGGTGAAAAGCGCGCGGTCAGCGCGACCGCGGCGGAGGTTTGACGCCCGGCGCCACGACCCCCATAGAAACAACATACTTCAGTGCTTCATCGACACTCATTTCGAGTTCGATCACGTCAGACATTGGCATCATCAGGAAAAAACCTGAAGTGGGATTGGGCGTCGTTGGCACATAAACCGACACCATGCCGTCACCCGCCCGGCGGGCCACCTCGGGCGCAGGGACCCCCGTCTGAAAAGCAATGGTCCAGCAGCCAGCGCGCGGATACTGGACCAGAAGCGCTTTACGAAATGCCTGTCCGCTGTCCGAGAGCAACGTATCCGAGACCTGTTTCACGCTGGAATAGATCGTGCGGACAATCGGGATTCGAGCCAGCAACGCCTCCCAGAACAAAACCAGGCGCTGGCCCAGGAAGTTGGCCGTCAGCATCCCGGTCACCAACACCGCCAGGATGGTGAGCAAGGCCCCAACACCTGGAATTCTGAGTCCCGTAAAACGTTCAGGCTGCCAACTGGTTGGCAACAGCGCCAAGCTCTGATCGAGGGTGCTCACGATCAGATTCAAGACCCAGAGGGTGATAACCAGAGGCACCCAGATCAGCAACCCGGTGACCAGATAACTACGCAGTCGATTCATGAGGGTCGGCGCCGGCTTGTTCACGCTTTAGACCCACCAGCCGAGCTCGCTGAGCTGGATGCGCCACCACCGGCAGTTGCACCGCCCGAGCTCGGGCTACTGGCTGGACCCGAAGAGCCCGAAGAGCCCGAAGAGCCCGAGCCCCCGTCCCCACCCGTCGATCCCGCGACCGGTTTGGAGCCGCTGGACTCGGAACCGGTTGAAGATCCGGCAGATTCCCCTGCGGCAGCTGCGCCACCCGAGGCGCCGTCTTTTGGAGCACCGTCCTTCGACGCACCGTCTTTGTGGCCCGCGCTCTCGGCGCCACCTTTGTCAGCGCCGGCAGCCGGTTTCTTGGCACCGCTGTCGCGAAAATCCGTGACATACCAACCCGTTCCCTTGAGCTGGAATCCGGCAGCCGTCAATTTACGGCGATAACGTTCAGCATGACAGGCTGGGCACACCGTCAAAACCGGGTCGGACAACTTTTGCAAGGTGTCATGCTCGTGGCCACAAGCGTCACAAAGGTAAGCGTAAATCGGCATGGGAAGAGGAAGTTTCTACGACGAAAAACACTCAAGTATAGCGCCCCGCTCAGGGCTTTAGACCGCAATGATGGCTAGACCGTCTGACCCATTGCACGCACAAGCGCAGCCCGACGAGAGGTCGCCGCGCCCCCCAATACGAACCCCTGCAAACGCCCTTCGTGATCCTTGAAGTGGCCTTCGAGGCCACCGTCGGATTCCAGAAAGCTCCACTCACCCTCGATACCCTGCGGTGCGGGAACCACACTCAAGGGGAAAGCGGGTGTTTTAACCGCCACCGGCATGACCGGATAGACCACGTCGGTCGGCGTGCCCGTTAATGTTTTAGCGAGCGCGCGCGCGCACGTCATCAGCGGGAGGACGTAGGGTAAGACCTGACCGCCAACCTGAGCACAGTCGCCAAGCGCGTAGACGTCAGGCGCATTGGTGCGCAGCGCCGAATCCACCACAATCCCGCGGTCGACGGTCAGGCCTGCAGCCAACGCGAGAGCGGTCCGGGGCCTCAAGCCCACGGCAGACAGAACGATATCGGTCGACAGGCGTCGGGCCTCAGCCGATCCAACCTGCACCAATTCAACCACCAACCGCGCGCCATCCCGGTGAATCGCCCGGACCGAGGCGCCCAGGTGGAAACCGACCCCAGCCGCAGAGAGGGCAACTTGCATGGCGCGTCCGGCGCGCTCGGGAACCAAGCGTCCAAGGGGCAGGGGCGCGAGGTCAACGACATCGACTCGATACCCCGCCACGGCGAGGTCGTTCGCAAATTCACAGCCAATAAGACCGGCACCGAGAAGGGTGACATGCGCACCGGTCGTGAGCGCCGCGTGAAAACGGCCATAGTCAACGAGATCGTTGACTGAAAAGACCCCAGCGCTGGCATCGCCCTGCAATGGCAGCCGAATCGGATCGGCACCCACCGCGAGTACCAACGCCCGATACGAGACAACCCGATCATCCAGTTCGACGGTCCTTGCGACGGTATCGATCCGAACGGCCTCGCGTTGCGCCAAGACCGTGGCCTGAATGGCCTGCGCCGCAGCCTCTGCCGGAGTGGTCACCAGACTGGCCGGCGAACGACCTCCGGCCAACGCGTTCGAGAGCATGGGCTTTGAGTAGAACGCCCCCTCGTCGCGACTGACCAGGATGATCGGCGTGTTCGGATCGAGCTTGCGGAACTCTCGTGCAAGCGTCCAGCCGGCAAGCCCGGTCCCGACAATCACTAAAGGGGCGCCCATGGCTTAGACCAACACCATTTCGAAGTCCGCCTTGGCAACCCCACACTCGGGGCAGGCCCAATCTTCGGCAACCGCACTCCAGAGCGTACCCGCGGGGATCCCGTCCTCGGGGCGGCCAGCCGATTCGTCATAGACAAAGCCGCAAACAATACAAAGATACGTATTCATGATTTTTCCTGGATAAAAATGGGCAAAAGCGTTCGCCTTTAGACCTTGGCAGTTAAACCGCGACGGCCCGAACACGATCGAGCACCTGCTGGTAGGCGTTGGCATGCTTTTCTTCGACCTTGGCGAGTGCCGCAAATCGCTTAGCCGCTTTCTCGAGCAGGGCCCGAAATGCCTCGGCATGCTCGCGCGATTCGGCGATCTGCTCGTCAAATTCGGCGACGGCCGCCTGATTGCCTTCTTCGACCGCAAGATGGCGGAAGGTCGGGTACATCGTGGTGAATTCATAGGTTTCGCCTTCGATAGCGATTTCCAGTGCCCGCGCGGGAGTGAGCTTGGATTTTGGATACAGCAGGTCGAGATGCCCAAAGGCATGCATCACTTCTTGATCCGCGGTCGCCTCAAAATGGCGAGCGGTTTCTTCATCGCCCGCCTCGCGAGCAATCTTGGCGAAATAGCGGTACTTGATGTGCGCCATTGATTCGCCGGCAAATGCGGACTCGAGATTGGCGATCGTGGCCGAAGCCGAAGCCGAGGCCGAGGCTGGGGTCGTGGTTTGTGTCGTTGCGGTGGTCATTTGAATACTCCCGGTTTGATGATGCGTGAAGCGACCCACGCATCATGCAAGGAGCACGACCCGCCGCGCCAACGGATCATTTCGATCGTCGTGATCGGCGGTTCCGATCACCCAAAGATCATCGCGGGAGGCTCTGAACGCAGGGTTCAGAGCGCCCATGTCAGAACGGAATATCGTCGTCTTCTGGCGGGAAACTATCTGCACCTCGACCCGCAGCTGGCCCCGATCCGGCCGAACTGGCCGAACCGGCAGGATTTTGCCGAGCCGCGCCGGCGCGAGCGCCTGCAGAGAATTCACGCGGTGCGGAACCGGCGCCCGGCGCCCCCTCCTCTCCCGCGCGCGTCATGCCGTCGCGTGTGCCCAGCATCTGAAGCTCGGTCGCATCGACATCCAGCGAGTGCCGCTCAACCCCGTCGCGATCGTTGTACTTGTTGAGCTTGAGACGGCCCTCCACGTAAACCTGACGGCCTTTCTTGAGGTATTCCCCAGCGATCTCGCCCAGTTTTCCGCCGAAAGTGACGCGATACCAGTCGGTCTCCTCTCCGGCCTTGGTTTTTCGGGTCACCGCAATACTGGTATTGGCCAGCGCCCGGCCGTCCGGTGTGAAGCGCACTTCGGGGTCACGCCCCAAATTTCCGATCAAGGTGACTTTTGCATATGACATGTGGATCTCCCAGGGTTCTGGTTAAATATACAGTGCTTTGCGAACGATGGAATCAGACGGGTGGCCGAGGCGGTGGGCTTAGCGGTGCGCTCGATTTGGGTCAAATGCGTCGAACCATCGACGCGCCGGGTAGCCAATTTCGAGGGGATTCTGGACCGGTTGGCGGGGGGTATCTGGCTAAGCAGACTGACCCGGCTATAGTAGCAAGTTGCCCGAACCGATGCCGCCGGATGGCCAATGTGACCCCCAAGCCGAACCACCCGATCGCGCCACCGTCGACGACCACCGAAATCCGCATTCGGGGCGCTCGAACCCACAACCTCAAGAACATTTCCCTTGATCTACCGCGCAACGCGCTGGTGGTGATCACTGGCCTGTCGGGTTCGGGGAAATCTTCGCTCGCTTTTGACACGCTGTATGCCGAAGGCCAGCGTCGCTACGTTGAAAGTCTGTCGACCTATGCGCGCCAGTTTCTCCAGCTGATGGAAAAACCCGATGTCGATTTGATCGAAGGTCTGTCGCCCGCGATTGCAATCGAGCAGAAAGCCGCCAGTCACAATCCGCGTTCCACCGTTGGCACCGTGACCGAAATTCACGACTACTTGCGCCTTCTCTATGCGCGGGTTGGAACCCCTCACTGCCCGAGTCATCCTTCCGAAGCCCTCGCCGCCCAATCGATTTCACAGATGGTCGATGCCGTCATGGCACGCCCGCCGGGCCGGCGCCTGATGGTCTTGGCGCCGGTCATCACCCAGCGCAAGGGTGAGCACCTAGAACTATTCGAATCCCTGCGCGCGCAGGGGTTCGCTCGCGTCCGGGTGGCTTCAGAGGGTGCGGATAGCCCGACCCTTCATGAGCTCGATGCGGTCCCGGCCCTTGCGCGAAATCGCCGGCATTCGATTGACGTGGTGGTCGATCGTCTCAAGACCGGTCCGACAGCCGCCGAACGGTTAGCGGAATCGTTTGAGACCGCGCTGCGTCTTTCTGAAGGTCGCGCGGTCGTCGTCGATCTAGATCCGCCAGACGAAACCAACACCAGCGCCGAAGTTACCTTCTCGAACCGGTTTGCGTGCCCCCAGTGTGGCTGGTCCTTGCCCGGCCTCGAACCCCGCTTGTTTTCCTTCAATAACCCCGCGGGTGCCTGCCCGGGTTGCGACGGCCTTGGCCAGGTGACCTTTTTTGACCCCCGCCGTGTCGTCCAGTTCCCTCAGCTGAGTCTGGCCAGTGGGGCGATTCGCGGTTGGGACCGGCGCAACGCGTTTTTCTTCCAGATGCTGCAGAGCTTGGCGGCGTTCTATGCGTTCGAGATCGACGAGCCCTGGGAATCGCTCCCGGCGCATGTCCGCCAGATTGTTCTCGAAGGATCCGGGACCACCGAGATCCCCTTCACCTACCTGAGCGACCGGGCCAAACCGACGGTCCGCACCCACGCCTTCGAGGGCGTATTGCCCAATCTCGATCGGCGGTGGAAAGAGACCGATTCGGCCACCATCCGCGAAGAACTGGGCAAATATCGCCACGTCAAAGTGTGTCCACAGTGCGAGGGTGCGCGCCTGCGCGTCGAAGCGCGTTTTGTACGGGTGGCCAACAAACCGATCGCCGAGCTCTCTCATTGGACCCTTGGCCAGGCAATGGCCTGGTTTGAGGCGCTGGCTTTACCCGGATCCAAAGCCACGGTGGGCGAGCGGATCGTGCGTGAGATCAGCTCCCGCCTGCGCTTTCTGGTGAACGTGGGCCTCGATTACCTTTCGCTCGACCGCCCAGCCGAGACGCTTTCGGGGGGCGAAAGTCAGCGAATCCGCCTCGCCAGCCAGATTGGATCGGGCCTGACCGGGGTCATGTATGTGCTCGATGAACCATCGATCGGCCTGCATCAGCGCGATAACGAACGCCTCATCGAGACCCTGCGCCACCTGCGCGATCTCGGCAATTCGGTACTGGTCGTCGAACACGACGAAGACACGATCCGCGCCTGCGACCATGTCATCGACCTCGGACCCGGACCGGGCGTGCATGGCGGGCAAATCGTTGCCCAAGGAACCCCCGAAGAAGTCGCCCGGCATCCGACGTCGCTCACCGGGCGTTATCTCGCCCGGTCCCTGCGGATCACTGCACCTAAAAACCGCCGAACGTCCGACCCAGAGCGCCAACTGATCGTGCAAGGGGCGCGCGGCAACAACCTCAAGGGGATCGATGTCGCGTTCCCGATCGGCCTGTTGACTTGCGTGACGGGCGTCTCCGGTTCGGGTAAATCCACGCTCATCAACGACACCATCCTGGCCGCCGTGTCACGCCACCTTCACGGCAGTGCGACCGAACCAGCGCCGCACGATTCGATCGAAGGGCTGGACTTCTTTGACAAAGTCATCGCGATCGACCAAAGCCCGATTGGGCGCACGCCGCGCTCGAACCCCGCCACCTACACGGGACTCTTCACACCGATCCGGGAACTCTTTGCAGAGTCGAACCTGGCGCGCGAGCGCGGCTATGGCCCAGGGCGATTCTCATTTAACGTCAAAGACGGCCGCTGCGAAGCCTGCGAAGGCGACGGCGTGATCCGCGTCGAAATGCACTTTTTGCCCGACGTCTACGTGCCCTGCGAGTCCTGCGGCGGCAAGCGCTACAACCGGGAAACGCTCGAAGTCCAGTGGAAAGGCTCAAACATCGCCCAGGTGCTCGAGATGACGGTCGAGCAAGCCCAGCGGTTTTTCGTCAGTGTCCCGTCAATCGCCCGCAAGCTCGACACCCTGATGGAAGTCGGCCTCGGTTACCTGCGCCTCGGGCAAAGCGCAACCACGCTGTCGGGCGGTGAGGCGCAACGCGTCAAGCTCTCCCAGGAGCTATCCAAACGCGACACTGGCCGAACCTTGTATGTCCTGGACGAACCCACCACGGGACTCCATTTTCACGACATCGCACAGCTCCTTCAGGTCCTGCAGCGCCTCGCCGATCACGGCAACACATTGCTCGTCATCGAACACAACCTGGATGTCATCAAGACCGCGGATTGGGTCATCGATCTTGGGCCGGAAGGCGGCGCGGGCGGGGGGCGACTACTGGCAACCGGAACCCCAGAGCAGATCGCAACCAGCACGATCAGTCACACCGGAGTCCATCTGGCCAGAATTTTTGCGCGCGATTCTTCAGATCCCGGGCGGAGCTAAATCTTCAAGGCGCGCCGCATCGCAAAGCCCAGTACGTCACGCGATAACGGTTTTTCGAGGATGGTCGTCACCCCGCGGCGGCGATACTGTGCGCGATCCTCGTCGGTGACATGCCCTGAAAAGACGAGCACCGGGACGCCCCCCAAGGGTTTACGCAAGTAGTCCAGCACCTCAAATCCTGGCACTCCGTTGAGGTCGTGATCCAGCACCACCAGGTCGTAGGCCTGGCTGCGCACGGCGTCAACGGCCCGGTTCACATCACTGGCTTTGGTGACTTCAAGATCAAGGGGTCGGGCGGCCAGCTCAAGTAACAGCAGCGTGGTCGGATCATCATCAACAACGAGCAGTTTCTTGTACAGCGACATAGGTGGCGACCTTGGTGAGGAGAGATTTCAGCGTGAGCCGGGTATCAGCGAGCGTGTGCATCAGCGGTTCGAGTTGGCCGACACTCAAGGACGGCGAAACCTCGGTCGCGGCGCGCTCAATCAGCTCCCGTTCGAGAGCACGTGCCTGAGCGGACAAACGCATGCATCCGACGATGCCCACCGCGCTGGCAAGTCGGTGTAACTGAGAACGCAGGGAACCCTTTGAGGCCTGATGATCGGCTTCGAAGCTCGCCAAACCGGCGAGGGTCAATTCGATCACCTCGGTCCGCTGGAGACTCGTGGCATCTCCAAACGAATCATCAAAGCGCAAGCGATCCAACAAGGGCAGCGCGTTGATGCTTGGGACCACGATGGGGTCAGCCGCTAAAACGTTGGGCACTCTAGGCTCGCTTGGCGCGGCTGGCGCAACGTTCCCCGTGACGTCGCCCAGACGTAGGACCGCCTCGAGTTGCGCGCGCCGGAACGGCTTGGCCAGATAGGCGTCCATTCCGGCCGCCAGAAACGCCTCGCGGTCGCCCGGCATGGCGCTCGCCGTGAGGGCCACAATACGCGTGCGCGGCCGCCCACCCTCGGCTTCCCATTGACGAATCAAACGGGTGGCGTCGGGCCCGGAGAGCACGGGCATTTGCACGTCCATCAACACCAGATCAAAGCGTCGCTCGCGCACGGCGGCAAAGGCCGCAGCACCATCCTCGACAAGAAATGCGGTTTGGCCCAAGCCTGCAAGCATTCGGCGAATCAACTCCCGGTTGATCGGATGGTCATCGGCCACCAGAATCGCCATTTCACCCAAGAGATCTTGGAGTTCGGTGACTGTCTGGGTCAACATCGTGGTGGGGGCTGTGGCCGTGGACGATCCCGTGGCCGATCCGGTTTTCAATCCTGGCGCCCCCGCCACGACGACATTTTCCAGCCCACCGAGCGGGAGCCTCAGCATGAAGCTCGAACCCACCCCCAGGGTACTTTGCACTTCCACATCGCCGCCCAGGCAACGAGCGAACCGACGCGAGATCGCCAAGCCCAAACCCGTGCCACCAAAGCGGCGGGTGATCGACGCATCGGCCTGAGTAAAAGGATCAAAAAGCCCCGCCAGCGCATCGGCCGCAATCCCGATTCCGGTGTCGATGACGGCCACTTCCAGCCAATCACGGCCCGCCGCGTCAGGCACGCAACGCCCGCGCAGTCTGACCTCACCGCCCGCGGTGAACTTGATCGCGTTACCGACCAAATTGACCAAAATCTGCCGCATCCGGTTGTTGTCACCGATCATCGATGGCAGCGGGTGCGGGCCACAGTCGACGATCAGAGCCACATCCTTGCGCGCAGCATGGGCGCGCAGTAAATCGCCGACCCCGTGCAGGAGTTCCCCTGGATCGAGGTGGGCGTGCTCAAAGACCATCGCTTCAGCTTCAAGCCGCGAAAAATCGAGAATATCGTTCAGGATGATCAGCAGCGCCTCCGCCGAACGCTGCAAGGTCGTGGCTGTAGACTTTTGTTCTTCGTTCAACGGCGAATCCAACAAGAGCTCCGCCATCCCAATCAGTCCGTGCATAGGCGTGCGCAGTTCATGACTCATGTTGGCCAAAAAACTGCCGCGCAAGCGGACATTGGTTTCCGCCTCGTCACGCGCCGACTGGGCCGCGTGCGCGAGCTCCGTCTGCGACGCCAGTAAGGCAGCACTCACCTCGAGCCGCTCGGCGAAATGGGCCTCGAGCGCCTTGTGATCACTGATATCACTGAATATTCCGGCCAGGCGCCAGCTCCCGACTCGATGTTCAACCGCAAGCGCACGAACCTGGAGCCATCCGTTCGAACCGTCTGCGCGACGCACGCGCAATTCGAGTTGGCACACCCGGTCATCGCGCGCGCGCCAAGCTTTGAAGAGCGTTTGGAGCAACTCGCGCCGATCGACCGGATCGATCAGGCGGCGCAGTGCCCCCCACCCGTTCTTCGAAACCGATGCCGGCCAACCCACCGCGATCGGCCAATGGCGCGACAGTCCGACCTTACCCGAGACGAAATCAACATAGAACACCCCATCGCCCACGGCCTCCGCAATGCGCAACAGATAATCATCGGCCCGATGCAAATCATCGTCGTCGGGATCAAATATCGGGACTTGGGGCATCGGCTCCATCGCCAAGAGTTGCGGATCTAGGAACCGCGGAGGGCGATCTTGGCTTCCAAGCCGCCCTAGCGCCAGTGCCGACCGCCGGAAAGTCGCACCCTCTTGTTGCAATGGGCCGTTGCAATGGGCCGCTACGGTGCGTCGTTTTAATTCACGGCCGTCAGTGCTCGGCCATCAGTGCTCGGCAGTTATTGCTCAATAGTTATTGATCGGTAGGCCCGCCCAAACGCCCCAGATCGCGTCGATCACGTTTCGTCGGCCGGCCGCCCCGAATCGAGTGCGCTGGTTCCGGATTCACCCGGCGCCACTCGGCCCGAAGCTCGCGCTGGCGCACCGATTCGCTGGTTTCTTCGTAGAGCGTCTGAGCAACCGGGGCCGGGCCGCGCTGGTCCGAGAGCCCACACACCACGACCGTCCGAACGAGATCGCCGACCCGCACCTGCACCGAGTCGCCCAGGCGAACCGTTCGGGCGGGTTTGACCCGGTCGTCATTCAGCAAGACCTGCCCGAGTTCGATCGCTTCCTGAGAAAGCGCACGCGTCTTAAAAAAACGCGCCGCC
>Ga0209085_1002304_pt1 | contig 10909 bp, 18 predicted proteins | sample C_131016_EF_Meta_FD_187310 | JGI IMG/M metagenome (GOLD analysis project Ga0209085, IMG submission 187310) | Freshwater microbial communities from Lake Croche, Canada to study carbon cycling - C_131016_EF_MetaG (SPAdes) (version 2) | ecosystem: Environmental > Aquatic > Freshwater > Lake...
TTAAACTCCAAAACGCTGGGTTTTATCTTGACGTAGAGTTAGCAGAACCTAGCAAAGAAAGAAATGACATCAAGCAAGCCAAGGACAAAGAGACTGGCTTTAGTGACTTGAATGATGATCGCTACACTTTGTATGAGTGCCACGTTGATTTGGACTTGGAAGGCTACAAAGATGTAGACGAAGACGGAGAAGAAACGGGTATTGGCTTGCCCTACGTAGTAACCCTAATAAAAGGAAGCAATGAAATCTTATCCATTAGACGGAACTGGGAAGAAGGCGACGACCTTAAACTCAAGCGACAACACTTTGTCCACTACCAATACATCCCCGGCTTTGGCGCGTACGGGTTTGGTTTATTCCATCTCATCGGGGGTTTTGCCAAATCCGCCACAAGCATCATGCGACAACTGGTGGACGCGGGAACTTTATCCAATTTACCGGGAGGCCTTAAGTCCAGAGGACTACGCATCAAGGGTGATGACACACCAATTGCTCCGGGCGAGTTCCGAGACGTAGACGTTGCCTCTGGCAACATTAGAGATTCAATCTTACCGTTACCTTACAAAGAGCCTAGCAACGTACTGTTCAATTTGATGAACCAAATTGTTGATGAAGGGCGTCGTTTTGCTGCAACAGCGGATATGAACATCAGTGACATGTCTAGCCAAGCACCTGTGGGAACAACGCTTGCTCTTCTCGAACGCCAGCTTAAAGTATTGACCGCAGTCCAAGCGCGTGTGCATTTTGCCTTAAAGCAAGAGTTGAAACTCATCAAAAACTTGATTAGGGATTACACGGACACTTCCTACACGTATGAGCCTGAGTACGGTTCAAAGAAAGCCAAGAAGGAAGATTACGACTTGGTGGACGTCATTCCTGTAAGCGATCCAAATGCCGCAACAATGAGTCAACGCGTGGTGCAGTATCAGGCCGTGATCCAAATGGCGCAAATGGCACCTCAAATTTATGACTTGCCGCAGTTGCACAGATCGATGTTGGACGTGTTGGGTATTAAAAATGCTGAAAAGCTTGTGCCCTTGCCTGATGACCAAAAGCCAACAGATCCCGTGTCTGAGAATATGCAAGCTCTTAAGGGTAAACCCCTAAAAGCGTTTATGTACCAAGACCACCAAGCGCATATCAGCGTGCACATGTCCATGATGCAGAACCCCGCAATCATGCAAGTAATTGGACAAAACCCAATGGCGCAGCAGATGATGGCTGCGGTACAAGCGCATATGGCTGAACATGCTGGATATATGTACAGGCAGAAAGTGGAGCAACAGTTGGGTATGCCCATGCCTCCCGAAGACGAGAAGCTTTCGCCCCAGTTGGAGTTGGCTTTGTCTTCCATGATGGCGCAAGCGGCCAACCAAGTTCTTCAACAAGATCAGGCACAAGCGGCACAACAGCGAGCTCAGCAACAGATGCAGGATCCTTTGGTGCAAATGCAGCAACAAGAGTTGGCTATTCGTCAGAAGGAAGTCGAACTCAAAGGTATCAAGATTACTGGAGATTTGGCAAGAGACGCAGACAAACAAAAGCTGGAAGAACAAAGAGTTCAAGGTCAGTTGGAGTTGGATGCCCTACGTGTTGGCGCGCAAATCAAAGAAAGCCAATCCAAAGCCCAAGCTGAACAAGAACGCGTTGGTGTACAAATGGGCGCCGACATTGCCAAGAATAGAGCACAGATGGACTTACAAGCAAGGACGGCTGCGCTTCAACACGCTGCAAACACGCGGCAAACAAAGGAAACCCCACCTAAATGATACAAGACTTCGCACGCGTATTGCGCGAACAAATACGCACCGACATGAACAACTATTGCGATGATATCGCTGGCGGCCAATGTCGCACTTTTGATGAATACCAAAAACTCTGTGGTGTTATTTCGGGTCTAGCCATCGCAGAGCGTTATATCCTTGACCTGCTTGAGAAAGTTGAAAAAGCCAATGAGTGATTTAATACTCCCCCCGGGCGTGAGCCTGCCTGAACAGATTCAACCAATCGATATGCCGGATGAAAGCATACCGTTGGAAGATAGAGCAACAGCTTTGCCTGTTCCTACAGGGTACAAAATACTCTGCGTTGTGCCTGACATCTCTAACAAGTTGGATGGTACAGATTTAGATTTAGTGCGTCCTTTGGACTATGCCAAACAAGAACAGATGGGTACAACCACTTTATTTGTAATGGCTTTAGGCCCGGATGCATACAAAGACACGGCTAAATTTCCTAGTGGGCCTTGGTGCAAACAGGGAGATTTTGTGGTGGTACGTACGTATACAGGTACGCGATTGAAGATATTTGGCAAGGAATTCAGAGTAATCAATGATGACCAAGTTGAATGTGTTGTGCAAGACCCTCGTGGGATTACCCGCGCGTAAGGAAAAATCATGGACGATAAATTTAAGTTTCCCGATGAAATTGATGATAAAAAAATAGAAATCGAAATTGAAGAAGGTGAAGTTGACATTGAGATTGTTGATGACACCCCTGAACGTGATCGCGGTCGCCAGCCTTTAAACAGGGAAGTGGATGATCCAAGCGATGACGAACTCGACAGTTACTCAGATGGCGTTAAGAAACGTATCAAAGAGTTAACACACGCTAGACATGATGAACGCCGTAGGGCAGACTCAGTAGAACGTGAGCGACAAGAACTTGAGCGTCTTGCACAACAACTGATATACGAGAATAAAAGTCTCAAAAAGAGCGTTAACGTGGGGCAGGAAGCGTTTGTCCATTCCGCTAAGGAAAAGGCGGAGGCAAACCTTACGTTGGCTCGCAAACAGTATAAGGAAGCACAAGAGGCATTTGACACAGACGCTATCATTGCTGCGCAAGAAGCACTGACTGATGCTAAAATGCAACTAGAGACTGTAAAAAATTATCGTGTTCCCCCTTTACAAGAGGAAAGGAATGAGGTACAAACGCAGTATACCCAACCTGAAAAGGTTCAACCAGACGAAAAGTCACTGCGCTGGCAGGCAAAAAACCAGTGGTTTGGTGCATCGGGGTTTGAAGAAATTACCAGTTACGCACTAGGACTGCATCAAAAACTAGTCAACGGGGGCATAGACCCACGCAATGATGAGTATTTCGAGCAAATTGATGCTCGCATAAAGTCAAAGTTCCCTGAAGTATTCGGTGGTTCTAATGACAGAAAATCTGGTGATGCCAATAGAAGGCCCTCAACTGTTGTTGCGCCTGCTGGTCGTTCTACGTCCGCAGGAAAAGTCAAACTTACTACTACGCAAGTTGCGCTGGCAAAGAAGTTTGGATTAACCCCGCAGCAATACGCTGCACAAGTAGCTAAATTGGAGGCTCAAAATGGCTGATAACAGACAAAATCGTGATATCGCTTCACGCGAAAAAACCGCTCGTTACGTGTATACACCATCGAGCACACTGCCCGATCCAACACCGGAACCCGGATATGTCTATCGCTGGATAGCGACGCATATCATGGGACAAGCCGATCCAACCAACGTGTCTCGTAAGATGCGCGATGGATGGGTGCCAGTGAAGGCAGTAGACCATCCAGAGCTTATGCTTGAGGCGAATGAAAAGACAGGTAATGTGGAGATTGGTGGATTAATGCTTTGTAAGCAACCCGCTGAACAAGCCAAAGCCCGTGATGATTACTTCAACAAACAAGCGCAAGATCAGATGGACTCAGTTGACAATCACTTTATGCGAAACAATGATCCAAGGATGCCACTGTTCTCCGACCGCAAGTCGACAGTCAGTCGCGGAGCTGGGTTTGGTTCTGGTTCTAAATAAATTAAGGAGTCCTTAAATGGCTTATCCCGTTGTCGCAGCCCCTTACGGGCTAAAACCCGTCAACTTGCTTGGCGGACAGGTGTTTTCGGGTTCTACCCGTCAATTACCTATTCAGTACGGCTACGCTACTAATATTTTCTATGGCGACATGGTTAATATTATTCGTGGCTCAATTGTTAAAAACACATCTACCACAGACTCAAGTGCTGCTGGTTTGACTGGTGTTTTCTTGGGTTGTTCTTTTACAAACCCATTAACAAAACAGAAGCAGTTTTCTCAATACTGGCCCGCAAGCACCTTAGCTGGTGATGCAATGGCTGTTATTTGTGATGATCCTGATACTGTTTTCAAGGTAGTTATTTGTTCAGCAACTACTGTGATCGCTTCTGGAAGCATTGCTGTTGTGGGTCAAAACTTAGGTTTGATTCAAAACGCTGGTAATACCAATACAGGTGATTCAGCCGTAGCAGCCTTGTATTCTTCAACTTTAACAACTAGCGGTTTTGGCTTGCGTGTTGTTGACGTTGTTCGTGATACACAAGTAGCGTTAGGTACAGCGGTTTGGTCTTCAACGTCCACAGCCACTTTGACCTTGACTTCATCTAGTGCTGCCGCACTGCCCCTAGGAACTGATGTTGCTTCAATTGCCGCTAACGGTCAATTGATTGGCTCTGGTTCTTTTGTCGCAACTGCCGCCGCTGCTGGTGCTACCACCGTTGTGCTTAATACTGCGCCTCAAACAGCGTTTACGACAGCCGCAACACTTGTTTTCACCCAGTACCCCGAAGTGCTTGTCAAAATTAATTTTGGCTCACATCAGTACTACACAGCAACTGCTGTATAAGGAGCTTAAATCATGGCTATTTCCCGCGCACAACTATTGAAAGAGCTGCTCCCCGGCTTGAACGCATTGTTCGGTTTAGAGTATGCACGTTACGGCGAAGAGCATAAAGAGTTTTACGAAACAGAGAAATCTGAGCGTAGCTTTGAAGAAGAAACCAAGCTTGCTGGTTTCTCCGCTGCTCCAGTCAAGAACGAGGGCTCAGCAATCCAGTACGATAATGCACAAGAGGCATTTACCGCACGCTACAACCACGAGACTATCGCTTTAGGCTTCTCCATCACTGAAGAAGCTGTGGAAGATAACTTGTATGACTCATTGTCTGCACGTTATACCAAAGCTTTGGCCCGTGCTATGGCGTACACCAAGCAAGTTAAAGCTGCTTCTGTTGTCAACAACGGATTCAGTAATGCTTACCCCGGTGGTGATGGTGTTGCTTTGTTCTCTACTGCGCACCCATTGGTGAACGGTTCGACAAATAGCAATACTGCATCTACTGGCGTTGATTTGAACGAGACTTCTTTGGAAGCCGCCGTTATTCAAATCGCTGCTTGGACGGACGAGCGCGGTCTTTTGATTGCCGCTAAACCCCGTAAGTTGATTGTTCCCCCAGCTTTAATGTTCGTTGCAAAACGTCTGTTAGATACCGAACTCCGCGTCGGCACTACTGACAATGACATCAACGCCATTAAACAAATGGGTGCAATCCCTGAAGGCTACACAGTTAATCACTTCTTGACCGATAGCAACGGTTGGTATTTGACAACTGACGTACCTAACGGCTTGAAGCACTTTGAGCGTATGGCTCTTGTCAATTCAATGGACGGCGACTTCGATACTGGTAACGTACGTTACAAGGCTCGTGAGCGTTATTCCTTTGGTTGGTCTGACCCATTGGGAATCTGGGGTTCACCCGGTTCAGCTTAATTAGTAATATAGTACTAAGATTAGGGGGCTTCGGCCCCCTTTTTTATGTCTTGATTTGTCACAAATCTTCAGTAAGATTGAATTGCAGCCACAAAACTGCATGAAATTTTAATTAACTTTTGGAGCAAAACATGTTTACATTTAGTATTGAATCTGACATTAATGACACAATGATTAGCTTTACGTCCTCAAATTTAGCCGCAATCACTAGATTGCTTAACATTTATAACTCAAACATTGAGATTAGCGATGAGGCAGATGACGAGGGGGAAGAGGGGGAAGAGGGGGAAGAGGGGGAAGAGGGGGAAGAGGTAGATGAGATTGGCGGCGTTGACATTGACGACATCGAATTTGATGAAGAAGGCTACGCTTGGACATTTGACACAGAACTTGAAGCTTGGTTTTGGTTTGATGACGAGAACGAAGAGTGGGTTGAGTACGAGGACGAAGAGTCTGAAGACGAAGCTGAAGAAGAGTGATCCAAGGAGGCTTCGGCCTCCTTTTTCTTTTTGGCTTTGTGTAAATCGTAGTGCAGGATACGGTGACAGTTGGAACAAAGCACAACACACTTTTTGACTTCTTCAAATGCTTTTTTATAAGACCCTTTACGCGCCCATTCGTGGACACCTTTTATTTTTGTTGCTGGGTCAACGTGATGGAAGTCCATTGCGGCGGGGTGTTTAAAACCGCATTTGGAACAAGACACACTATCTTTGAACTCTCGCCATAATTTCTTTTTATCTTGGTTGGATTTCTTTACCTTATTATTGCCTTCGGCTTTACGTTTTTCGTAATGTTTTTTAGAATATTCTTTGTGCTTGGCTTTTGCTACAGCCGGGTCTTTGTATGGCATAAATATCCTTGACAAATTTTAAAAGCCGTGTATATTATAACTATTCCGGGCTTTCCGGTGTATCAAACAGTCCCGGCTGATGACATACCAATTGATACACTTAACTTGTATGTAAGGAGATCCTCATGGGATTCGCAACTCACCTAGGCCCTTGGTTATTGGGCACTGTCAAGAATACTACTGGTACAACCGCTGGTTTGATTCAAAATACTGGTACTACAGTAGTAACGCAAACTAAAAAAGTTGTTTATGATGGCGCTGTTTATACCGCCGATACAACAACAACACTATTTACAATCCCAGCAGGCTCACAAATTGTCAATATCTATATTGATACATTGGTTGCTTTTACTGGATCTACTGCCGCAAACATGTCTTTGGGCATTACAGGTTCAACAGCTTTGTATTGGGCTTCTACAGACATTACAACCCAAGGTCGTTTAGCCAATACTGGCGCGGCTGCTAAGCTGGGTAATTGGTGTGGCGCTGCTACTACCGCTTCTCCTAATGGTGCTGGCGTTGGAGCTACAGACGTTATTGTGATTGCTACTGTACGTCCTACTGTTGCTAACGTAACTGTTGGTACGGTTCAATACACTATTGAGTATGCTGTTGCAAATTCTAATGGCTCACAGTCACCTTCTGCCACACAGAACTAATTAGGAGCATCCTATGGGAATGCAAACTGACGTAAAGTCCACGCATATTATGGTGGGTACTTCTGGCTTGGTTTTTGCTGGACGTACCCGTCTTAAAGGTGCTGTAGTGTCAAATACGCAATCTGGTACTCCTGCTAATGTTGCTTTTACAAGTAATGTTGCGTTGTCTGGGACGTATACGACTTCTACTACAACTTGTACGGTGACTGTATCTGCTGGGCATGGGCTTTTAACAGGCGCTAGGGTATTGTTGGTATTTACTTCTGGCGGAAACGCAACTGGGGCTTATACAATAACAGTCACAAGCGCAACTGCTTTTACCGTAGCAGTAGCTAGTAGTAGCAACTCTGGCAACGTGAGCGTATACGCTACTATGTTAATGGAAGTTGATATTACTAACAGTGTGCCTGTTAATGTACTGATTCCCGGTGAAGGTATTTTGGCTAACGACGGCATCTATTGTGGCGTTCCAACCAACATTGCCGCAACGGTGTTCTATGGCTAAGTCACCAGCATGGCAACGCAAAGAAGGGAAGAATCCGAAAGGCGGCTTAAACGCCAAGGGTCGAGCATCCGCAAAGAAGGAGGGGATGAATTTAAAACCTCCCCAACCCGAGGGCGGATCAAGGAAGAAGTCTTTCTGCGCGAGAATGTCAGGGATGAAAGCAAAACTGACATCCCCCAAAACTGCAAATGATCCAAATTCAAGGATCAACAAAAGCCTGCGGGCATGGAAGTGCTAAATGGACAACCATGATGTAAAAGTAATGACCGATGGAGCCGCAGTAGTTGTAGGACTAGGCGGTTTTATGGAATGGTTTCCCCCTGTTGTGGGGCTTGTTGGTGGTTTGTTGACTATTGTTTGGCTGTGCTTGCGTATATGGGAAACCGATACGGTCAAGGCTTGGAGAAAGCCCAATGCCTAGCACTAGCAAGAAACAACACAATTTTATGGAAGCAATCGCACATAACAAAGCTTTTGCAAAGAAGGTAGGAGTTCCACAATCCGTGGGACAAGATTTCAGCAACGCCGATAAAGGCAAAAAATTCTCAAAAGGTGGTGATACTATGGCTTCAAAAATGAACCCCGGCTTCATGGCAATGATGGCTAAGAAAAAAGGCATGAGTAAAATGGCAGGCGGCGGAATCACCGAAGCCAAAATGGGCTCAGTAAAGACTGCGGCTCCTAGCAAAGACGGTGTTGCTACTAAAGGCAAAACCAAAGGCACCATGATTAAAATGTCTGGTAGCACTCCTTTAGGTATGAAAAAGGGTGGCATGACCAAGAAGATGAACATGGGCGGCAAAGCCTGTTAAACCATGATGGCCTCACGCGGTATGGGAGATATTCTCCCTTCCAAAATGCCCAAGGGCGTCAAAAAAGCTCGGCGGGACGACACTGATTTCAAACAGTATGCTGAAGGCGGCAAAGTGAATGCGGCAGGTAATTACACCAAACCAAGTCTGCGTAAGCGGATTGTGTCTCAAGTAAAAGCCGCTGCTACACAAGGTACAGGTGCAGGCCAGTGGAGCGCAAGAAAAGCGCAGCTTGTAGCTAAAAAATACAAAGCAGCAGGTGGAGGATATAGAGATTGAAAGCACCGCAACAATCTCTTAAGGATTGGGGCGACCAGAAGTGGCGTACCAAGAGTGGAAAACCGTCTAGTAAAACAGGTGAGAGGTACCTTCCATCTGCGGCTATTAAGTCTTTATCACCAGCAGAGTATGCGGCAACTACCCGTGCAAAGCGTGCGGGGAAAGCAGCAGGAAAACAATTTGTAGCGCAACCTAAAACAATTGCAAAGAAAACGGCAGGATTTAGATAATGACCACTTCAAGCGTCTCTGCTTTCAATCTTGACCTTTCTGAGATGGTGGAAGAGGCATTTGAGCGTGCTGGTTCTGAAATGCGTACGGGTTATGACCTTAGAACTGCCCGCCGTTCGATGAATTTGATGTTTGCTGATTGGGCAAACCGCGGCGTCAACATGTGGACGTTTGAGCAAGACATGATTCCGCTTGTTCAAGGCCAGCCAACCTATGCTTTACCCGACGATACAGTGGATTTGCTGGAACATGTCATCAGAACCAACGCAAACAACACCAGCAATCAGGCAGATTTGACCATTACGCGTATCAGCGTTTCTACTTACGCCACAATCCCCAACAAATTAACGCAAGGACGCCCCATTCAAATATGGATTCAGCGTTTATCTGCCCAAGATTCCCTTTTGCCCGGCACTTTGCAAGCGGCAATCACCACAACAACGACTTCTATCCCAATTACATCGCTGGTAAACGTACCCAACGCGGGTTTTGTCAAAATTGGTACTGAATTGATTGGTTTTAACGAGTATCAAGCGGCTACAGCCACAAGCCCAGCATATCTTTTAAATTGTGTACGTGGTCAAAGCAACACGACGGCAGCAGCTCATAGTGTTGGCGACTTGATCTACTACTCTCAGAAGCAAAGCGTAACCGTTTGGCCAACTCCTGATGGGTCACAGTCCTACCAGTTGGTTTATTGGCGTATGCGTCGCCTACAAGACGCTGGCAACGGTGTAAATACGATGGATGTGCCGTTCAGGTTCATTCCTTGTCTAGCCGCTGGCTTGGCGTACTACATTGCGCTTAAAGTACCGAATGGTTTGGAGCGTTTGACGGTTCTAAAGTCTCAGTATGACGAGGCTTGGAACAATGCGGCGCAGGAGGATCAAGAGAAAGCGGCTGTCAGGTTTGTGCCTAGACAGATGTACATCGGTGGTGGCTCTTAATGGGCAATAAGTTTTCCTCCGGCAAGAATGCGATTGCGGAGTGTGATCGATGCGGCTTTCGTTATAAGTTAAAGGAACTTAAAAGAGAGATTATCAAGACAAAGGTTTACAATCTCTTGGTGTGTCCTCAGTGTTGGGATCCAGATCAGCCTCAGTTGCAATTGGGTATGTATCCAGTTGATGATCCACAGGCGGTCAGGAATCCAAGACCAGATTTGAGTTATGTGGCGTCTGGCTTGTTGGCAGATGGCTATCAAGGTGAAGGCAGTAGAGTATTTCAATGGGGCTGGAACCCTGTGGGTGGAGCAAGTCAATTTGATTCGACTTTAACGCCAAACTACTTGATGCCAGAGGTGCAAGTTGGTACAGTTACGATAGTTACAACGTAGGAGTTAATGATGGACAAAGAAGACATGAAACAAGACAAAGCCCTCATCAAGAAGGCTTTTAAACAGCATGACATGCAAGAGCACAAAGGTGGTAAGGGTACTAAACTCAAGCTTGCCGCTGGTGGTGTTACAAGCAAAGCAATGATGACAATGGGTCGCAATATGGCTCGTGTTGCCAACCAAAAAAATACCGGAAGGGGTCGATAATGCCTAGATTTAGTCAAAAAGAAGACGGTAAAGAAGTAGGCAGCGCTGCGGTCTACGCTGCCCCACACACAAGCACAGGCAAGCCTTTGAAGTTCGAGGCGGGCGTTAGCAATAACAAAGAGTATCTTAGGAATGCTAACGTGTCTGTGGCCAACTCACACAGCAATGATTATCCTCCCACAAAAACATCTGGTATTAAGATGCGTGGAACAGGTGCTGCAACCAAAGGTGTGATGTCAAGAGGGCCAATGGCCTAAAGGTACGGAATGAACTATACGCAATTAAAGACGGCAATTGAGGACTACACTCAAAACTATGAAACTACTTTCATAGCTAATTTGCCTGTCTTTATTACGCAAGCTGAACAGCGCATATACAACTCTGTTCAGTTTCCTTCCATTCGTAAGAATGTGTTGGGTATTTTGACGGCCAATAATAAATATTTGAGTTGTCCTCTTGATTATTTATCCACAT
>Ga0209085_1002306_pt1 | contig 10904 bp, 7 predicted proteins | sample C_131016_EF_Meta_FD_187310 | JGI IMG/M metagenome (GOLD analysis project Ga0209085, IMG submission 187310) | Freshwater microbial communities from Lake Croche, Canada to study carbon cycling - C_131016_EF_MetaG (SPAdes) (version 2) | ecosystem: Environmental > Aquatic > Freshwater > Lake | place...
ACAAGGTGGCCATGGCGGCCTGTGCCATTGGGTGCGGATTCTATGGTCATACCTACTATCTTCTCGGCACCTATCTGCCCAACCGGATGGAGACGGATCTGCATCTGCCGGGATCGGTCATTTTTCTCGCGGCCGTAGTGGCGAACACCTGTCTCGCACTTCTTCCTCAACTGTTCGCACCCTTAGTCGACCGGGTGAAGTGGCGACCCTTTCTTTGGGTGACTGGAATTTTAACCATGTTGGCCGTTTGGCCGGCGTTGGAGATGGTCGAGAAGGGGGGGGCAGGTTGGGTGGTGGCTGGACTTCTTCTCTTTGCCATTCCCCAAACCGCTTTCACCTCGGCAATTCTGCCGGCGGCTTCGGCTCTTTTCCCGACACCCCGCCGTTTCACAGGAATGTCGGTGGCCTACAATATCGGAATGCTGGCGTTTGCCGGTCCGGTGCCAGGAGTGGCCGCCTGGCTGCATGCCAAGTACGGTACTTTTGGCCCTGCCGGAATGGTCGTGGCTATGGGAGTGCTGATGCTTCTAATTCTTGGAAAATATCCGGACAATGAGAATGGTCCCTCCCAAACGGGAAAATCCTAACGGACTTCCCATGCCCCACATTCACGAGAAAATTGATTTCACCGTTAGCCTTTTCATTGTACAGGACGGAAAGGTGTTGGTGATTCATCACAAGAAACTGGGTCAATGGCTGCCGATCGGAGGTCACATTGAGTTGGATGAGGACCCAGAGCAGGCAGCGTACCGTGAAGCAAAAGAGGAAAGCGGGTTGGAGATTGAACTGATCGGCGAACGCCAACCGACGACAGGTCCTGGAACTCGAGCCTTAGTTCGTCCTCGGTTTTTGGACATTCACCGGGTCAGTCCCACCCATGAACACATTGGCATCATTTATTGGGCTCGGCCCAAGAGCGGAAATGTGACTCTCGCTCCCGCAGAGCACCACGATATTCGGTGGTGCAGTCAGGCTAATCTAGAAGCACTGAATCCCCCCATGAGCAATGCGGTGAAGTACTACTGTGTTGCGGCGATTCGTGAAATAGGCAATAGCTGATTTATGGACAGAGAATGGTGTTTTTCAGCTCCGTATTGCCGGCATAAAATACCGCAATCTTTAACGGGACCTTTCCCATGTTTTTTCCGTTGTGGGGCGTTCCGATCACCTCCGCCAAAGTGTCACCCGCTTTGAGCTTCTTGGTCCGACCATCTTTGAGTTCGACCACGAGATCTCCTTCGAGAATGAGGGCAAAGCAGGGAACGGGATGCAGGTGCCATCCTGTTTCGGTCCCCGGGAGAAGTGTGATGATTGCACCTGTGACCTTCGCTGCGCCCGAAGGGTACTGGATCGGAGCGCCATCCCACGTTTGGGTGGTGGATAGATTTTCCTGAACCTGAACTCCTTCACGGAACTCAGAGGAAAGAGCAGTTGTGTGGGCGAGGAGGAATAAGACGAGTGTGGGAATGAGATGAATCATCCAATCAAAGTAGGGAAATCAGATTTTGGGTCACCCTGTATTTGTCCCACCCCTGATGACAGGATGTTTCGATGCAAAAGCAGAATATCCGGCACGAACGATTGACAGCAGGGTGGCAGGGGGAAAGCTTTCCTAGATGAGCATGGGTCTTTTTATTGCAGCCTTGGTCGGCCTTTTGGCCGGAGCGATTGGAGCCTATGCCTATTTCTCAGGAAAGATCGGAAAGTTTTCAGGTGAGATCGATGCGGCTCGGCGAAGAGCGCAGGAGCAGGAGCAGGCACGCATACAAGCAGAGTCGGAAAGCCGGGAAGCACGGGAGGGAAGGGTGCGGGCGGAAGCGGAACGGCAGTCGGCTGAGCGAAGCCTGATGGAGGCCAGGAAGGAGAAGGAGGAATTAGCAATACGCCTGCAGTCCGATTTTCGGGCCGTTGCCCAGCAGATGGTGACGGAGGGAACTAAACGATTGGCTGAGGACAATCAGAAGCAGGTGGGGATCGAACTGAGGCCGATTCTTGATCGGATGGAGGCATTTCGGAAACGGGTGGATGAGGTGCATACGGCAGAGACCACCCTGCAAGGAGATTTAAGGAGAGAGCTGCAACAGATCCAGGCGATGAGTACTAAGTTGGGGTCGGAAACCCATGCGCTCACCAGTGCCTTAAAAAATGATTCAGGAGTCCGGGGTCGATGGGGAGAGATGGTGTTGGAGAAGACGCTGGAGATTTCGGGGCTCGAGAAGGGGCGGGAGTATCGCACGCAGGAGTCGGCGGATCGGAAGCGAATGGATGCGGTGGTCTTTCTTCCGGAAAACCGTGCGATCGTCATCGACAGCAAAGTGCCTTTGGTGGATTACGATGCTTACTGCTCGGCAACAGAGCCGGCGGATCAGGAGAAGAGCCTCAAGGGACACGGGGCGGCGGTGAAGCGCTTTATCGATGATCTTTCCAGCAAGGCCTATCCGGATTTGTTGGAGGGAAGGTCTCTTGATTTTACTGTGATGTTCATTCCGATTGAGCCGGCCTTTGGGGCGGCTCTGAAGGCGAATCCGGATCTGCTCGAGTATGCGTTCGATCAGCGGATTGTGCTGACGACTCCCAGCTCCCTGATGTCGACCCTGCGAACAATTGCCAATCTGTGGAAGATTGAGCGTCAAAATAAGAATGTGCAGGAGATCGCCCGTCTAGGAGGGAAGCTACATGACGATTTGGCCAACTTCTGTGGGGATTTGACGGAGGTTGGTAAAGCGCTGGGAAAAGCTCACGAGGCGCATGAGTCGGCGGTGAAGAAACTTTCTGAAAAAAAGGGGAACATTCTCGGCACGGCGGAGAAGCTGCGGGAGCTGGGTGCAAAAACGGAAAAAAGATTGCCGACGATGTTGGGTGACGGATCGGACTGAGCGGGGATTAGTTTTTCTTCAGCTTGATGGTGATGTTTTTCTTCAGCTTGATGGTGATGAGGGCGAGAATTCCTGCACAGGCCTGAATGGCGGCCAGTCCGAGAAGAGCTGCACCGATTCCGTGGTGGCTTTTCATCCAGCGAAAAAGTTCCGGCGCAACGAGTCCGGCCAAATTTCCTACCGAGTTGATCCAGGCGATACCGGCGGCGGCAGCGGTTCCGGAAAGGATGGCGGTGGGGACAGACCAGAAACAGGAAGTGGTGGACATGACCCCCGTGACCGCGACAGCCAAGGTGATGAGTCGGGCCCAGCCGGGAAGGCCGGGAAAGCCGCTAGCAGCAAAGGCCAATGCAGCCGTGAGGGCCGAGAGGCCGACATGAAGGCGGCGTTCCCCTGTACGATCGGAATGGCGGCAGACCCAGACCATGCCAAAGGCGGCACAGGTCCATGGGAGGGCTGAGTAGAGACCGATCTGCCAGTCCACTTGGGTCAGGGTGTCGTGAATGATCTGGGGAAGCCAAAAGGAGGCACCGTAGAGGCCGAAGACGATGGCGAACTGGGTGAGGCAGAAAATCCAAATTCGTTTGGAACGAAACGCATCCTTCAAGCTAAAGGCGTGTTCACCTGCAGCCAGTTTGTAGTGCTGTTCCTCCTCGAGTTTTCCAAGAATTACCGACTTTTCTTCGGCGGTAAGCCAATGGGCGCGTTCGGGGCGATCGGTCAGAAGAAGAGGAACGGCCAGCCCGATGAGGACGGAGGGAATTCCTTCCAAAAGAAAGAGCCATTGCCAGGAGTGGAGTCCGTGCCAACCGTCGGAAACTTGGAGAATCCAACCGGAAATGGGACTGCCAAAAATACCGGCTGCAGCGACGGCGGTCATAAACATGGCGGTCATATGGGCTCTGTGTTCGCGCGGGAACCAGTAGGTGAGATAAAGGATGATGCCTGGGAAAAAGCCGGCCTCGGCCACGCCGAGAAGAAAGCGGAAGATGTAGAAGGAGGTAACGCTGTGGCTGAAGGCCATCAGGGTGGAGATGATTCCCCAACTGACCATGATGCGGGAGATCCAGAGTCGGGCTCCCGTGCAGTGGAGGATGAGGTTTCCCGGAACCTCGAAAAGGAAGTAACCGAGAAAGAAAATGCCGGCTCCGGTGGCGAAAACGGCATCCGAGAACCAAGGAACTTCATGCATGGCCAGTTTGGCGAAGCCGACATTGACTCGGTCAATGTAGGCGAGGATGTAGCAGGAGAAGAGGACAGGGATGAGCCGGAAGGCAACCTTGCGATAGACAGGAGATTGAGATGACATCGAGTAGGGATCTTACGTAGGTCAGGATAGGGCGTCTTTCTTAAAATCCAGGATGGGACGGAATTTGTCCCACCTGCTAGGGTATGGTTTCTGATGATGAGCCGTACATTCCTAGGTTGGGAAGAGCCTGTGATTGGACACACGGCAAAGTGGTTATTGGAAAATTATGAGGATTTGTCGGAGGTTAGGGTGGTCGTGAGAGGTTCTCGGGCAGGGAGACGCCTTCTCGAAAAGCTGGCGGTCGAGGCGGACAGGCAAAAGCGACCTCTTTTTCTTCCAAAAATCGCCACAATCGCTCGGATTGTTGACGAGCTTTTTTCCGCACCGTCAGGACTACTTCCTGCAGCTCCAGAGTTGACCCAAAAGCTTGCCTGGATGGAGGCTCTATGCCGCCTACCACAGGAAAAAAAATCTAAATTGTTCCAGTCGCCCGATGGGGTGGGACGGAATGGGCGGCCTGAGTTGTTACTCGCTCAACGTTTGTTGACTCTGCGGAATGAATTAGGTGGGGAGGGGGTGAGCTTTGCGGAGGTCGCCCGGGTGATGTCGGAAAAGATGCCCGATGCACCGGAAACAGAGCCGGAGCGATGGGAGCTGTTGGAGGAAGTTTTTGGAGAGGTCCGGAGCATCCTCGGGAAAGCTGGCTGGATGGATCCGGCGGAGAGAAGGGCTGTTTTGGCCGAGAAGGGAACCCCACAGCAGGTTCAGGTCGTGCTGGCCGGAGTAGTCGAGATCCGTCCGATCTTTATGAAAATGTTGCAACGTCTTTCCCAGCCTCCGCAGGTACTGGTGTTTGCGCCCGAAAGTGAGAAGGGGGGTTTTGACGAGGTGGGGCGGTTGTATCCCGAATTTTGGGCAAAACGGAAAGCTGGACTGGAGAGTGGTCAGATCCATGCAGTGGTGCGGTCGGCTGATCAGGCGGTACGTTTAGCCGAAATGGCGAAGACCTGGCCAGGCGCCACTCTGGCCGTGGCGGATGAAAAAGCTGTAGCAGGGATTCGCGAGGCGTTGAGGGAAGAGGGGATGGAGTCGCACTGGGCGGAAGGGAGAAAAATGAGGGAAGGTCGGGTCGCTAGTTTTCTTTGTGCAGTGGCGGATTATGTTTCCAGAAAACAGGGTGAGGCACCCTCGTGGGAATCGGCTGCCCTGCTAATGCGTCATCCGGACGGGATGGGGGGATGGTTGAAGGCTTCGGAAGTTCTGGATACGTATGCGGAGAAGCATGTACCGGAAAAGATGGATGCCCGCAGAGGAGAGGACGCAGCCGATTGGGCGGGCAAACTGGCGAAGCGGATCGGATTGGAGCCGACGGAGGAATCTGCCACCGCTCATGCACAAAAGGTTTCTGATATGCTCGTTCGGATTTATGGAACGATGGAGGTGAATCTGGATCTGCCGTCGGGCCGAATGATGCGGGATTCTTTGCAGAAAGTCCGGAAAGTAATGGCTGAGTTGGTTTCATTGAAATTGGCGTATTTGGAAAAGATCCGGACGGCTGACTTCCTACGTTTGGTATTGGCCGAGATGCAAGACGAGCAGGTACCCGAGGCGGCTCGCGCTGGAGCGGTCGAAATGGTGGGTTGGCTCGAACTTGCCGAGGAGGATTCACCTTCCGTCGCAGTCGCCTCGTTTCATGAAGGCTCGGTACCCAAGAGTGTGACAGCGGACGAGTTTCTTCCCGGCCATTTGAGGGAGGCTCTGGGGGTAAACGACAATCTGCAGAGGTTGGCCCGGGACGCCTATGCCCTGGCGGTGGTTCTGGGGACGAGGGCGGAAAAGAGAGGTATTGTCGGACTAGTTGTTCCTTCGTTTAATCCGGCGGGGGATCCGGTGAAGCCAAGCCGACTCTTGTTGGCGGGGCTGAAGGGTAAGGAGTTGGCCGCTCGGGTCTTGGCTTTGACGGAGAAGTCAGAAGGAGAGCGGAAAAAGGAAAATCTCAAATTTGGAGCCGGACTCGGGGATGTGCCGGCGGGAAAGGAGGAGATCGATAAGGTTTCCGTGACGGCATTCCGGGATTATCTGAAAAGTCCCCGCTATTTCTATTTCCGGACGGTTCTCGGTCTGGCGGCAGTGGAGGATGAGCCTGGAGAACTTTCCCCGGCGGGATTTGGGAGTCTGATCCATCGGGTAGTGGGCGCTTTTGGGAAAAACAAAGAAATACGTGAAAGTGTGGATGAGAAAGAGATATTTGAGTTTCTAAAAGGTGAGTTGGAACGGCAGGCGCAGGAAAGATTTGGCGATCATCCCAAAGCGGCGGTGGGGTGGCAGTTGGAGATGGCGGAGGCGAGGTTAGAGGCCTTTGCCCGGGTACAGGCACGGGAAAGAGCCGAGGGATGGCAGATTGTGGTGGCCGAGGAGGAGAAAGGAAAAGAGGGTCGTGCGGAGTTTGAGTTGAAGGATGTAAAGGGGCGGGTGCTACTGGTGCACGGTCGTCCAGATCGGATGGATTGGAACGAAAAGCTGAAGCGGTGGCGGATTGTGGACGTGAAAACCAGTTCCGTGCCGAAGACGCCGGACCGTTCGCACTGTGAAACGGACGGCACATGGTCAGATCTGCAGATGCCACTCTATCGGGAGTTGGCGCCGAAAGTATTGAAGGAGGGGGTGTGGGATCCGGAAAAGTGTGATCTGGTTTATTTTCATCTACCCAAGGACGGGGAGAAGGCGGCGGTGTCAAAGCCGATGGACGGGGATCTCGTGGAGCGGGCTTTGGATAAGGCGAGGGAAGTGGCAGCGGATATTTTAGACGGAAAGTGGAAAGATGTTGGAGAGCTGAATCCGGAACAGATATCGGAAACATTCATGGCGCTGTGTGGTCAGGCGGGAATTCCCCGAGAGATCGACCAGGAGGAGGCGGAATGAAAAAGTCGACATCGACGACGCTGATCTCCGCCTCAGCCGGAAGTGGGAAGACCTATCAGCTAGCAGGCCGATTTCTTCGGGTATTACTGGAACCGGAATCTGGGGGCGGTCGGGTGGATCCAACGACTGTGCTAGCGACAACCTTCACACGGGCAGCGGCAGGGGAGATTCTTTCGCGGGTGTTGGGTTGGTTGGCGCGGGCGGTCTTTGATCCCGAAAAGCGGAAACAGCTGGGCGAAATATCGGGTTCGGGGAAAGAGCCGACGGTGGCGGAATGTGCCGAGGTGTTGGAGGCGATGACGGAGAGGATGCATCGGCTGCAGATCGGGACGATGGACGGAATCTTTGCCAAGGTGGCCCGTTCTTTCGGGCCTTCGGTGGGGCTGCCACCAGTCTGGACCATTGCCTTGCCCGAACAGGCAGCGAGGCTGGCGGAATCGGCGGTCGACGAGCTTTTGGCCGGATGGGAGGGGGCAGAGGTGAGGAAAGCGTGGAGGAAGTTTAAGGGGAAGGCACCGGCACTGGGATTGCGGGCCCAGTTGATGGAGACGTTTGAGGAGATGCGGCTCGATCTGCGGGGGTTGAAGAGCGACGGAAGTTGGGCGACCGATACCGGACCAAAAAGAATGGAAGCCGTCGCTTGTGCCAAGTTGCGGGATGCGTTGCCGACGTTTACTGCTCCCAAACGTGGGCATTGGGTGAAGAGCTTGGAGAAGTTATCCGTGTTGCTGGCTTCCCCGCCCCGCTTGGTAGATCTTCTGGAGATCGGTCCTGTGCGCAAGCTGGCGTTGAACGAAGGGAAGTATGATGGGGCGGATATTCCGACAAATTTCGCCAAGGAGTTTTTGCCTTGGGCCCAAAAAGCGAGATTGGAGATGGTCAGGATCCATCAGTTGCGGGAGTCAGCCTTGGTGGCTTTAGCAGAAAAATATGACCGGGCGCGTGGAACGCAGTCGTACAGTTCGGGCAGTTATACTTTTCGTGAGGTGGAGGCAGCGGCACTGCAGGTGGCGGGCGGGCTGAATTCAGACGAGCTGTATTTCCGGTTGGACGGGCGAATAGCGCATCTTTTGTTGGACGAGTTTCAAGATACCAGCCGGCGGCAGTTCAGCTTTTTTAAGCCGGTGTTGGAGGAGACCACGGGCAAGGGCGGTCATGTTTTGGTCGTGGGCGATAGGAAACAGTCGATCTACGGCTGGCGGGGATCGGATCCTCGGCTGTTGCGGGATGTGGAGAAAGTATTGCCCGGGGTAAAGCGGAAACTGCTGAGCGAAAGCTTCCGTTCCAGTCGGGCGGTGTTGGCGGCGGTGGACCGGGCTTTTGAAAAGCTGGCGGACTCCCCCCTCTTTGAAGAAAAGCCGGTTTATGCGCAGGGCGCAGTTGAATGGAGTGAGGAGTATCAAAAGCACAAATCTTCCCCGCAAGCGGCGAGTCAGTCGGGTAAAGTAGTTCTTTATGTCCGACCAGGCAGCTCGTTGGACGAGGTGAGGGCTGCTGTACGAAAGCAAGTGGTCGGTCGCGCGAAGGCCCATGTGGACAACGAGCAGGGAACTTTGGGGATTCTTTGCCGGACGCATAAGTTGATTCCAGGAATTTTGGCAGGATTGAAGTCGCTCGGGATTAAGGCGAGCGGCGAAGGTGGAAATCCGCTCACCGACAGTGGAGCGGTGGAGATGATTCTGTCGTTGCTGAGCTGGGCAGATCATCCGGGACATTCGGCGGGCAGGTACCACGTGTGCGCAGGTGGTATGGCAGAGGTGTTTGGATGTGAACGGGTGCCGGCAAAGATTTCGGGCGAGGAAACTGAAGCCAGGGAGTTTTTGAACGAGTTGCGCAGAAAGATTTGCGACCATGGTTTGGCTGAGGTGATTAGCGGGTGGGTGGCTTCCAAAGAGTGGCGGGAAGCGGGTACAGCCCATGACCGGATGCGGTGTAGTCAGTTGGTGGAGTCTGCACGAGCGTTTGACGAGGGCGGGGGCGGAAGGTTGGCAGAGTTTGTCCGACGTGTGCGAGCCGAGAGGGTGGAGAATCCTCGGGCGGCGCAGGTTCGGGTGATGACGGTGCACGGAGCGAAAGGCTTGGAGTTTGATCGGGTCATCCTGGCGGATCTGGACCGTGGATTGAGCGCGGGAGGAATGGATAAGGTAAAGGTGCGGGTTTTGGAGGAAGAAAATCGGGCGGTGATTTTACCGAGCGAAGAGGATGCTGGATTTTTGGGCATGGGCGAATTGGTCGATAAGGTGAAGGGAGAGGAGTTCATGGAGGCGTTGAGCGTGTTGTATGTGGGGCTCACGCGTGCGAAGCGGAATCTGGAGGTGGTGGTGGGTGGTCCGCGAAAAGGGGAGAATCTGAACCTGGGCAAAATTTTGCGAAGCCAGTGGGGTTGGCTGGAGGCCGAGGCGGAGGGGGAGTTGGAGGTGGTGGATTCCAAGGCGGAGAAATTTTCCGGGCCGAAAAAGGCGGCCGTGCCGGCGGATCCCGGTGTGGCGGAGAAGGTGGGGACGGCTCCGCGAAGGCCAGAGGCGCGGTTGGAGTTGGAAAGTCCGTCGGCACGGGAGGGGGGCGGAAAAGTAAGGCTGTCCCATGTGATTGCTCAGAGCAGCGGCAAGGCGTTGGACCGGGGCACGCGGATCCACGCGTGGTTGAGCAAGGTCGAGTGGCATGACGGGAAGGGATCGGAGGCGAAGCGGTGGGTGGAGGAGTCGCCAGAGTTGTGGTGGGGGGTGGAGGAGAGGGAGGTAAGGCAGGAGGCCGAAGAGGTGGCGGTACAGATGCAAAAGGGAATGGATTGGGTCTTTGGAAAAAAGGATTGGGAAAAACGGTGGTCGGGTGTGGCGAAGTTGGAGGTGTGGAGGGAGAAAAGTTTTGCGGTCGTTTGGGAAAGAGAGGGTAAGCAGCAAGTTTTGAGCGGAACTTTTGACCGCGTGGTCGTGGCTCGGGATGGAAAGGGCAAGCCATTGGCGGCGGAGGTGGTGGATTTTAAGACCGACCAACTTAAGGGGGAGAAGGAGAAGACGGAGCGGGCGGAATATTACCGGCCTCAGCTGGAGGCGTATGCTGAGGCGGTGTCGAAGCTAACGGGATTGAGCAGGGAGAAGGTGACTACTCGAATTGCGTGGGTCTGGGGTGATTCTTAATCCAAAATACATCTGGATGGTGTCCGATGCTTCAAACTTAAATAGTCGGTACTGACCTCCCCTTAGCCCAAGACATGGTCCCACCCCGAATCGAACGGGGATCCGCGGTTTAGGAAACCACTGTTTTATCCAATTAAACTATGGGACCTTATTAGCTGACAGTAATATACTTACAGAGATTTTAACTAGAAAGTTATGATCTAAATAACATTTTGCTTGTATAAACTTTGGATAAATGCAAAATACTGTACAGATGAAGGGGATAAGTCCGAATATGCCAATAAATGAATCGGCGCCAAAAGTTGTCACAGGAAAGCCCATTGTTGTTGATCTTAAGTACCCAAGGATAACAAAGAAATTAAAGGGCGAAAGGTTTCTTTACTCAATCAACGGAAGAAGAATGGTTCGTGGAAAGTGGATTGGAGAACGAAAAACCGCATGGACTGAAGCAGATGCTAGAAAAATCGCAGATGTAATTAGGAAAAAGAACGATCTAAAATACAATAACGGCAAGTATGGTCATGAAACTATTGTTTTTGTTCATAAGGCAGAAGAAAGACTGAAACAATATAACATTCCAATTGAGAAAGCATTAGAAGAATACCTGCATTATAAAGAAATCGAAAATAAACATTATAGATCGAAAAGCTTAGAAATTGTATGGGATGAATTTATAAACTATCATATTATAAATAATTCGAGTCCACATACAGTACGAAC
>Ga0209085_1002307_pt1 | contig 10903 bp, 20 predicted proteins | sample C_131016_EF_Meta_FD_187310 | JGI IMG/M metagenome (GOLD analysis project Ga0209085, IMG submission 187310) | Freshwater microbial communities from Lake Croche, Canada to study carbon cycling - C_131016_EF_MetaG (SPAdes) (version 2) | ecosystem: Environmental > Aquatic > Freshwater > Lake...
ATAGGAATTAACTGATGGACCTGCAATAATAAAGTAAAAATCATAGCCTCCTCCGTCATACGTCATATCTACATACATCTGTAGGGCATTCGGCATAGATGGAGATTTGATCCAATAATATCCACTAGTTTTTGTAGAGAATGCTTGTTTAAGAGCATAGCCGCTCGCTGCTGCAAGTGCCGGCAGAGATCCGTCATTTGCAGCTGCTACTGGTGGACTTGATTCGGTGACTACATATTGGAGGCTTCCATTAACCTCTGATAAAGAAAACGTGTTAGCCGTTCCACTATAACCTGAAAGTGTGTTACCGTTAAATAATTTTAGACAATAGCTAGTACTGGGCTGGGGTAAGCTCGGACAGTTACCATTTAGCGTAGTAGGGTAAGAATTCCATTCGCTGTAATAGAGTTTGAGCATCTTGGAGTTATTGTCTAAATCTTGTTGCAATGATGCAATTTTAGCTCTGTCGGATATATTTATATAGCCGGTGACAACAATAGCTGCCAGCACTCCAATTACGACTATAACTACTAGTAATTCGACGACTGTGAAAGCCTTAGAGTTTCTGATAGCAAAAAAAGTTGACTAACGAGACATATTTACCTAATTTTAGCACGCTAATTAAGCTAAGCGCAAGCAAAATGACTACTTGTAATCTTCGTATTTGTAGTCGTCGTAAGTTACCATTAAAGCACGAGAATTTATTTGTCTGAGCGATTCAAGCGCTACAGAAACGACAATTAGTACCCCTGTTCCACCAATAGCTAGCTGCGTGTTAGATACACCTGCAAATGAATATAATATCCATTCGGCGGCGAAAGGCATGACGGCAACTATTCCAAGAACAACAGATCCGAACAGAATCAATCGGTTTACGGTGCTCCTTAAGTACTTCTCTGTGGCCGGGCCCGGACGTACGCCTTCGATAAAGCCACCTTGATTTTGAAGGTTTTCAGAGATTTCATTCGCGTTAAATACAATTCCAGTATAAAAATATGTGAAGACAATCACTAAAACAAAGTACATAACCGGGTAGATTAATGCTTCGATAGTTGAACCTGTAAATGTTGCGGGATTAGGGGTCTGAAACCACTTTACAAGATTGTTTGCCGTGTCGATGAATGCGGGGTTCTTGGTGGCTTTAAGTACTTGACCTAAGAATGCAGGTAATGATAGAAAGGCGACTGCGAAGATGACTGGAATAACACCTGCAGCGATTAATTTAACAGGTAAAATGCTCTTTACACCGCTATATGCTGTGTTTCCTTGTACTCGTTTTGCATAGTTAATAGTTATAACTCTCTGAGCCTCATTTACTTTTACTAATATGTAAAGTACTGCTAAAGACGCCAGTGAAATAGACAACACTACCCAAAACATTTGTGGATTAACTGGCATATCAAACCAACCGAATACACTGAGTGAACCTTTGGATGTATCGAATAAAGAAGTAATTACAGATGCAAGAGTTGTTGGAAGTTGGCTGATAATACCTGCAAAAATCATAAGACTTATTCCGTTTCCAATACCTTGTTCAGTGATCAGTTCACCTAGCCACATCAATAAAATAGCGCCTGCACTCATGGCAGTTACACCAATAACCCATTCTAGTGGAGTAGATCCTGAGAGCGCAGTTGTATTTCCGGCAAGGACTGATTGTCGAAGAATATAAATGAATGCTATGGATTGAACTATAGCTAAAGGCACAGTGATGATTCGAGTCCACTGGTTAATTCTTCGTCTGCCAGATTCTCCATCTTTGTGCATCTCTTCAAGTTTTGGAATAGCTTTAGTGAGTAACTGACTAATAATTGATGCCGTAATGTAAGGGCTCAAACCTACTAGTACGATAGAGAAACTTGCCAGTGCTCCACCGGAAAGAAGATTTAGAAAACCGCCAAAATCTGATCCATTAATTACACTATCTATAACTGATTTGAGCTCTGTTGGAGCTGCAAGAGGAACTGGTATGTGTGCGAATAAACGATAAGCTACTATAAGACCCAAGACTGTCAAAATACGCTTTTGCATGTCTTTATTTTTCAATGATTTCAGTATTGTCTTCCAGTTCATTTCTACCCTCTTTTTAATTGCTACCACTATAGAGCATAAAATATATGCTCTATAAAAATGCAACTAAGCAGCTTTTTTCGAGCTCTTCTTCAATGGTACAGCAGTTTTTACAAAAGTTCCACCGTTCTTTGTGATTGCAGCTACTGATGAAGTGCTTGCGCCAGCGATGAGAACATCTAATTTTACAGTTAGTTCACCGCGAGTGATGATTTTAGCTGTGTGGTAAGGAGATGCAATATAACCTTGCTCAAATAGAGTTTCGTTACTCACAGTTTTTCCCTTAAATGTATTCAATGTGTCTAGGTAAACAACCTGCGCAGGTGTTCGTAGAGATTTAAAACCTCTAGCTTTTGGTATAGACATAGTTAGAGGTCGTTGGCCTCCTGCAAACATAATGCCCAATTTTTTACCTGTTCGAGATCCTTGTCCCTTAGTACCACGTCCGGCAGTTTTACCTTGTCCAGCTGCGATACCACGGCCTTTTCGTTTACGATCAGGAGTAGCGCTGACATTCAATTCGTGATATTTAGTCATTACTTTGTCTCCTTTTTCTTAGCGTTTAGCCATTGGTCACGAGGAACTACGGCTTTAAGTGCATCGATTGTTGCGTAAGCAATGTTAACTTTGTTTGTAGAACCTAATGATTTTGACAGTAGGTTTTTAATTCCAGTTACACCGATAATTTGTCGCACTACACCACCGGCAATAATACCGGTACCAGGTGCAGCAGGCTTCAATAGAACATGTGCTCCTGTGTGTTTTACTTCGGTTTCGTGAGCAATTGTATCATTTTCGATTGCAATTGTTACCATTTGCTTTTTAGCAACGTTTGTAGCTTTTGCTACTGCAGCTTGAACATCTGCACCTTTTGCTACACCAACACCGATTTTAGTTTTGTGATCGCCGATCACTACTAGTGCCTTGAATCGGAAACGTCGTCCACCTTTTACAACTCGAGAAACACGGTCGATATTAATTACGATTTCATCAAATTGTTTTGGTTCTGCTGGAGCGGCTTCGCGTCGTCCTGCTGGTCGACGTGATCTATTATCTTGCTTATTTTCCATATTAGAAATCCAATCCTTCCTTGCGAGCAGCATCAGCTAGGGCTTTTAGGCGTCCTGCATATGCACGACTACTACGGTCGAATACTACTGCTGTTATTTTAGCTTTTACAGCTTTTTTAGCTATTTCTGTACCGATGATAGCAGCCTGTTCACTGATAGTACCTGTTTGTTTAGTGCCAACTGTAGTTGCAGAAGCTAGAGTATGGTGTTTTAAGTCATCAATAATTTGTGCACTTACATGTTTGTTACTAATAGTTACGGTTAGACGTGGGCGTGCGGCTGTACCAGAGATTTTAGCTCTGACACGTGCTTTTCGCAGTCTTTCGTTTAGTAATTTTTTTGCTAAATTACTCATAGTTACTTACCTGCCTTTCCAGCTTTTCGCAAGATTACTTCATCAACATACTTAATACCTTTGCCCTTGTAAGGTTCTGGTTTTTTAAGTGAGCGGATTTCAGCAGCTACTTGACCAACTTTTTGTTTGTCAATTCCTGACACTGTTATAAGCATCTTTTCTACTGCTAGTTGTACACCTTGTTGTGCTGTGTACTTAACAGGGTGTGAAAATCCAAGTGATAGATCAATTTGATTTCCACCGCCACTTACGCGATAACCCACACCGTTAACTTCTAGTTGTTTTGAATATCCAGTTGTTACACCAACTACGGCGTTATTAAGCAGTGCACGCTGCAAACCATGTTGCGCACGAGCGATTCTTTCATCATCTTTACGACTTACTGTAGCAACTCCGTTTTCGACGACAACAGTTACGTCAGATAAATGTGGTACTACAAGTTGGCCTTTTGGTCCAACAACTGTAATAGAATCATTATCGACCGTGATTGTCACGCCTGATGGAACCTGGATAGGTAGTTTTCCGATTCGACTCATTTCTATATTCCTTTATTCTTTATTAATCTTAGTAAATTTCTAATAATACTTCGCCGCCAAGTTTAACTTTCTTAGCTTCATGGCCTGGCATTACACCTTTAGATGTACTGACTAGAACCATTCCACGTCCGGATTTAACTTTCGGGATATCAATAGACGATACATACACGCGGCGTCCTGGCTTTGACACTCTTTTAATCTCATGGATAGTTGAGTTTGCGCCTGGTTTGTTAATTGTTACAACTAAAATGTCGCGTGGTTTTGCGCTTTCAATTTTGACATCAGTCAAATAAGAAGCTTTCTTGAGTTCATTAGCAACAACCAACTTGATTTTGCTTGACGGAACTCTGATTTCATTTTTTCCTACTAGTATTGCATTTCGGATGCGAGTTAGTAGGTCTGCGATTGGATCTGTAGTTTGCATTGACATAATCTTATTCCTTTCCTACCAACTGCTCTTTGTTATACCAGGGATTTCTCCCTTGCTTGCTTTTTCTCTGAAATTTATCCTAGATAGACCAAATCGACGCATGTAACCTCGTGGTCGTCCATGAAGCATGTCACGATTCTTCCATCTTGTTGGTGAAGAATTCTTAGGTAGTTTTGCTAATCCTTCTGAATCTCCCATTTTTTTGAGTTCGGCGCGTTTAGCGGCGTACTTTTGAATCATTTTCTGTCGTTTTAAGTCTCTAGCGACTGCTGATTTCTTTGCCATTAACGTTTGCCTCCTTCCTTCTCAAATGGTATACCGAATTTCTCTAATAGAGCACGGCTTTTTACTTTATCACCGCCAGCAATAACCATAGTTACTTGTAGGCCATGAGTGACTTGAGTTTCTTCGAATGTTAATTCTGGGAAAATTGATTGTTCAACAATTCCAAGGTTGTAGTTGCCAGCTTTATCGAATGCTGTTGCACTTACTCCGTGGAAGTCACGTACCCTTGGAAGAGAAACGTTAACTAAACGATCTAGGAACTCGTACATTCGGTTGCCTCGTAGTGATACGCTTACGCCAACACGGTTCATTCCTGCTCGAATTTTGAATCCAGCGATTGATTTACGTGCCATTCGATCAACAGTTTTTTGACCTGTAACTCGAGTAAGTGTATTTGTAACAACTTCGTAGTGACGTTTGTCATCTTTATTTTTGCCAATTCCTACGCTTACTACAATTTTTTCGAGTTTTGGCACTTGATTTACGTTTTCAAGTTTCAATTCGGCTTGTAGTTCCTTGACAAACTTTTCTTTGTACAAGGCTTTCAGGCGAGGAGAAGTGGCTAGTGGTGCTTTTGCCATTATTTAATCTCCTTGTTTTTAAGTTGACGAGCAACTCTTACTAATTTACCGTCAACGCTTCGGGTTAATCCTACTCGGCTAGTTTTAGCAGATTTTTCATCGATAACTAAAGCTACCTTGTGAAGACTAAAGCCAGTATGGATGTCTTTGTGTCCACCTGTTGGGTGAAGCTGACTTGGTTTGATTTTACGTGTCTTAATACCGACACCTTCAATAAGAACTTGGTTCTTTTTCGCTAAGACTTGCACAACCTTACCTGTAGTACCTTTTTGAGTACCGCTGATAAGACGTACTAGATCGCCTTTTTTAATTTTCTTAATAGTAGGCATATTATAGTACCTCCGGTGCAAGGCTTATGATTTTACTGTAGCCTAGGTCACGAAGTTCACGAGGAACTGGTCCGAAGACACGTGTTGCTCGAGGTGTTTTATCGTCACCAATGATTACTGCTGCGTTGTCATCGAAAACGATTGTAGAACCGTCTTTACGATTGATACGATCTCTTGATCGTACTACTACCGCTTTGACAACTGATTTTCTTTTTACAATTCCGGTCGGGTTTGCTGTTTTAACTGTGGCTACGATAACGTCTCCAACACGAGCATAACGTCGTTTTGTTCCACCTAGAACACGGATACACAAAATTTCTTTTGCACCGCTGTTGTCGGTAACTTTTAATCGAGATTCTTGTTGGATCATATTACAAAACCTCCTCTTCCTTGATTTCGATACTATCGCGTGATTTCTCAACGATCTTATCTAGAGTAAATGATTTACTCTTAGAAACAGGTCGAGTCTCTCGGATTGATACTGTGTCACCAATATGTGCTTCATTTTTTTGATCATGAGCTGCATATTTACGGCTAATAGTATACTTTTTACCATAAATAGGATGAGTTTCACGACTAGTAACAGTGACTGTGATGGTTTTATTGGCTTTATCGCTAGATACGAGGCCTGTCAATGTCTTGGCCATACTACTTATTTCCTTTCTGGCTTTTAATTTCATCTTCTCGGATAGCTGTTAGCAATCTTGCTATATCTTTACGTAAAGTCCTGATAGCTCGTGGGTTAACCATTTCGCCAGCAATTAAAGACTTACGTGAATCAAGCATATCTTGTTTCTTCTCAGCTAATTCTGTTATCAATTGTTCTACTGTCTTTACAGTTTGAGCTTTTACAGCGACAGTCTTTTTCTTGGTAGTTTTAGAATCTGCCATTACATTTGCTCCTTATGTATAAACTTAGTTTTGATCGGTAGCTTGTGGCTTGCAAGTCGCATAGCTTCTCGTGCCACTTCTTCTTCAACACCTTTCATTTCGAAAAGTACTGTACCGGCTTTAACCTTGGCTACGAAGAATTCTGGGTTACCTTTACCGCTACCCATTTTTACGTCTTGTGGCTTACGAGTCACAGGAGTGTGTGGGAAAATACGGATCCAGATTTTACCGCCACGCTTAATATGACGAGTCATCGCTTGTCGTGATGCTTCGATTTGGCGTGAAGTGATTCGGGCATTATCTTGTGCTTGAAGACCGAAATCTCCAAAAGCTACGTAATGTCCACGAGTTGCTCGGCCGGTATTTGTACCGATACGAACTTTACGATGTGCTGTTTTCTTTGGTAGTAACATCGATTAACTCCTCTCGCCTTTATAGATCCATACTTTTACGCCAATAATTCCTACGCCTGGAGCGTTAGCTCGGGCTACATGGAAGTCAACGTCAGCACGTAATGTGTGAAGAGGTACTGATCCTTCAATTAGTTTCTCGCGTCGAGCCATTTCAGCGTTATTCAATCGTCCAGCAACTTGGATACGGATACCTTTGGCACCTGCATTCATAGTATTTTGTGCTGCCATTTTCATAGCACGGCGGAAGTTTCCGCGACGCTCTAGTTGGCGAGCAATGCTTTCTGCAACTAATTTAGCTGATAGGTCAGGGCGTTTAACTTCTTCAATATTGATTCGTACTGGCATGTGAGCGATTTTCTCGATGAGAGTTTTTAGCTCAGTTGCACCAGCACCACCGCGTCCAATAACTACACCAGCTTTAGCTGTGAAAATAGTTACTGTAATCATGTTTGCAGATCGTTCAATCTCAACACGAGCAATTGTTGGTCGTGATGCGAATTTATTTTCTACTAGTTCACGGATTCGGATGTCTTCGTTAAGCCACTTTGCGAAGTCTTTTTTAGGGGCAAACCATCTAGAGCTCCAGTTTTTGTGGATTTGAAGACGATAGCTAATTGGATTTACTTTTTGTCCCATTATTTAGTCTCCTCCTTCGCTACTTTTTTCTCAGTAGCAACTTTTTTAGGTTTAACTGTTCCAGTGACTTCAACTAAAATATTTGAAGATTTTTTCTGGAATGGTAAAGCACGTCCACGGCTAGCTGGGATAAATCGCTTGGTCCTAGTGCCTGCAGTTACAGAGATAGTACTGATAACTAGAGTTTTAGGATCTAGGCCATTATTATTGACTGCATTTGCTCGTGCGCTTTCAATAGCTTTGATAACTGGTTTTGCAGCACGCTTTGGAGTGTGAGACAAAATCACAAGTGCATCAGCTACTGTTCGTCGTCGAATAATACTTGCTACTAGAGCAACTTTTCGTGGTGCTTGATCGACACCTTTTGCGTAAGCTTTTACTGTAAGTTCAGACATATTACTTACCTCCCGCATGCTTACGGAATTTACGAGTAGGGCTAAACTCACCGAGTTTATGACCTACCATATTTTCACTTATAAACACAGGCACGTGAACACGTCCGTTGTGAACGGCGATAGTACGACCAACCATATCTGGACTGATAGTACTTGAGCGTGCCCAAGTTTTTATTACTGTTCGGTCATCTGCGCTCAAGGCTGCTACTTTTTTAGCTAGCTTGAAGTCTACAAATGGGCCTTTTTTCAATGAACGACTCATAATTACCTCTTCCTCTTTGCGTCATGACGCGTTTTAACAATCAATTTAGCAACGTCTTTACGTCGTCTTGTTCGATATCCAAGAGTCAATTGACCCCATGGAGTACGAGGTGGTTTACCTGTACCGTGACGTCCACCATCACCACCACCGTGTGGGTGATCTACGGCGTTCATAACAACACCACGAACGGATGGTCGAATGCCTTTACGACGATTTCGTCCAGCTGAACCGATTTTGACGTTTTGATGTTGTATATTACCAACAACACCGATATTAGCAGTCGCTTCTAGTCGGAATTTACGTACTTCACCACTTGGTAGGCGCACTAGAGCGTGATCGCCCTCTTTTGCCATCAATTGAGCTTTAGCACCGGCTGCACGAACAATTTGTCCGCCTTTGCCTGGGTGTAGTTCAATTGCGTAGATTTGAGTACCAATTGGGATATTTGCAAGTGGCATACGGTTTGCTGCTTCGATTGGAGCTTCTGTACCACTAGCAATAGTTTGTCCTTTTTGCATTGAAGTTGAAGCAAGAACATAGTGATAAAGACCATTGTTGTCTTTAACACGTGCAATTCGTGCTGAACGGTTTGGATCATATTCGATTTCTTCGATTGTAGCAGTAAGACCTGCTGGAAGATTATGATTTACCAAACGGTAGTGTCGTTTAACACCACCACCACGGTGACGAACTGTAATTCGTCCTTGGTTGTTTCGGCCTGCGTTTTGCTTTTTACTCTTTACAAGGCTCTTAAGTGGTTTACGTGTAGTAATTTCACTGTAGTCAGCGCTTGTCATTCCGCGTCGGGCTGGAGTAGTTGGGTTGTATTGTTTAATAGCCATTACTTCTTCTCCTTTTCGACTGGAGCTTCTTCAAATACTTTAATTTTATCTCCATCTTTTAGAGTCACATATGCTTTCTTCTTATCTTTACGGTGAGTTGTACCAGGGTATGCGCGTTTTGCTTTTACAAAACGAATTGCTTTACCGCTCTGGATCAAAGTAGTAATTCTAACTACTGTTACACCGTATTGAGTTTCGATAGCATTCTTAATTTGTTGCTTATTAGCTGTTACAGGTACGTCAAAGACGTATCCGTCAGATTTAGAAAGTCCGTAAGCTTTTTCAGTTGCTCGTGGGGTTACTAGTAATGTACTCATTATTTAGTCTCCTTCGTTAGCCAAGTCTTTACAACCTCTAGGGCTACAGGTGTTATTACGATTGAATCTGCGTTTAGTATGTAGTAAACACTTAGGTAGTTTGCTCTAACAACTAATAGATTTTGGATGTTATTTGTTGATCGTAGCAATGCAGGTGTTTTTTCATCAACTACTAGAAGTACTTTTCGATCAAACTTATTGTCAGCTAGGAATTTTACTGCATCAGCAGTTTTTCCAGTTGGCTTGAAATCAATAACATGAATTTTCTTAGATTTGTTTGCAAGAGACAATGCTTGGCGTAGGGCAACGCGTTTGCTTGTTGTTGTAAGGGTCTTGGTGTAGTTTTCGTTACCTCGTGGACCGAATACAATACCACCGCCACGCCAAATCGGGTTACGTGAAGAACCGAAACGTGCACGTCCGGTGCCTTTTTGCTTCCAAGGCTTCCTACCACCACCACGTACTTCGCCACGTTGCTTTGTTGTAGCAGTTGCTAGACGTGAATTAGCTAGGAATGAATCGTAGGCAAGCTTCAAAAGTTCGTGGTTTTTTACGTCCACGCTAAAGATTTCTTTTGGAAGTGTTGTCTTTGTAGTTTCGCTCATTATTTCTTACCTCCGATTACGACTAGGCCTTTTTTAGGTCCTGGAACTGCACCGCGTAATCCAATAAGGTTAGATTCGTTGTCAACGTAGGCTACAACTAGATTCTTTACAGTCACTTTGTCGTGTCCCATTCGTCCTGCCATTCTCTTACCAGGGAAAACTCGTTGTGGGTACATAGATCCGATAGAACCAGGTCTACGGATATTTCCTTTACCACCGTGAGTGCTTCGTCCAGTATTGAAGTTGTGACGTTTTACGTTACCAGCAAAACCTTTACCTTTGCTTGTTCCTGTTACATCAACTATGTCGCCTAGGCTAAATGTTGATACGTTAATTTGACTACCGATAGATAAATCTTCAGGTAGTTCAGCTACGCGAAATTCACGAATGAATTGCGGAGACACTTTGGCTGACTTTAAGTGTCCAGCCACGGCCTTGCTCAGATTCTTACCCTCACCATATGCCACTTGAACTGCATTGTAGCCGTCGTTTTCGACAGACTTAATCTGAGTCACAGTTACTGGACCAGCTTGAATCAACGTGACTGGAATAGCCTCGCCGTCCTTGCTAATGATTTGGGTCATACCAATTTTGGTACCGAGAAGTGCTTTCATTGCCCTCTTGCTCCCATTTAAAATTCTTGGTGGGAGGCAGTATCTCTTTAAAAGACTTACCAATTCACCAAGAAAAGTTATTATTACGTAATAAAGTTACAAGCGTAATTTTATCACAGATAGCCTAAAGTGTCAATATTTTTGATTGTTATTATGATATGATTATTGCAATGCTCCATGATATAGATCGAAAAATTAAACATAAAAAATTTGTACTTAAATATTTTATTATTTTAACAATCATAATATCTTTCGAAACAATATTGATGGGT
>Ga0209085_1002308_pt1 | contig 10899 bp, 7 predicted proteins | sample C_131016_EF_Meta_FD_187310 | JGI IMG/M metagenome (GOLD analysis project Ga0209085, IMG submission 187310) | Freshwater microbial communities from Lake Croche, Canada to study carbon cycling - C_131016_EF_MetaG (SPAdes) (version 2) | ecosystem: Environmental > Aquatic > Freshwater > Lake | place...
ACAGTATCAGGCGCCCTCATACGACGACAACTCTTTGCTACCCCGCAACCAGAACATCTATCACCCAGCCAACCGCGTACACCCAATTGATATGCTTGGCGGAGTACCACCGCAAGAAGGCGAAGGACAGATATACCAGCCACTGCGTGACATGCCATCACAGATGGATAGAAGGCCGTTCTACCAAGACGGCGGTCAGGTAGACATGGACAGGATGCGCGTTGAGCTGATGAATGAGGGTGGTGAAATGAAACAAGTTCTTTACCACGGGACGCCGCATACAAGAAAAGTTATTAAAAGATTTCAACCTAAAGGCGGCGGTGACTTTGGTGCAGGCATTTACATGACTACAAGCCCAAGTTCGGCTAGTGAGTATGCAAAAGGCATAAATGGTGACCATCATGGTGTGGTTTACCCATTGCATACAACCATTAAAAATCCATTGCGTGTAAAAGATAAGTATGAGATGAATCATATTTTTGACAGCAACAATACGGGCAAGCCAATACACGAATATCTGCAATCCAAAGGCTACGATGGCATTCATGTAACAAAACCAGTTGAAGATAGTGATGAGGAATATTTTGTAGCGTTCCATCCCAAGCAAGTCAAATCGTCCATAACTGGCAAAGCCAACGGCGGTCAAGTAGAGATGGACAAGATGCGTCTTGAGCTGATGAATAAGGGTGGTGGACTTGAGAAGTTCTTGCAACCCAGCAAGATTAAAGGGCGCATGTATCACGCAACGCCCAAAGACTTTTCTGAGTTTGACGAAACCCAACCAACATTTGTTACGCATGATCCAGAGTGGGCAAGCAAATGGGCAATGACTGATAAAAGCATGGGGTTAAAAAGTGCACCATGGGTTTTGGGCACACCAAGACCGTGGCAGGTAATGCCCGTATATGCTCAAGCATCAAACCCATTTGATTATGAGAACCCAGAGCACTTAAACGCATTAGAAAAGTTGGTTGATACAAAACACATTGGGTCTTTAAATAACACGAACAACTGGCGTCACATGGAAAGAAAAGACGTGCAAGACGCAATCAAAAAACTCGGTCATGACAGCTTTTATGTGTCTGAAACAGGCACCAAAAACCTTGGCGTCTTTAACCCTCGCAAGATTAAATCAGCCATTGGGAATCGTGGAACATACGACATCAATGAATCAGATATCAACAAAGCCGAAGGTGGTGAAGTAGATTACCGTGGTGAGCACACAGCGCCCGGCCCCCATTACGGCGCACCACTGCATGATGTATCCAGCAATGGTATGTACCCTGCCGACTTCTACGGCAACAACGGTCGTCGTTACTATGCCAACGAAGGCTGGGACTTCGACAATGATGCATACAACAAGGTGACGCGAGTCAAAAACAAACCAAACGCAATGGTTTCCATTCACCGTGCTGTACCTACCAGTGTGTACAAGGAGGCGCTGAAAAAAGAAGCGCCCCTCAAGCACATGATCCGCAAGGGTGACTGGGTTGCCATTAGCAAAGAGTATGCAAAAGCCCATGGTGAAAGCGTATTGAATGGTGACTACAAGATCGCCTCTATGCGCGTGCCTGCTAAGCATGTGTGGACAAATGCAGACTCAATACACGAATGGGGATATCACCCTGAAGAAGAGAAGAAAGCCAGCGGTGGCATCACCCACGCCCATCACCTCGAAATAGAAGAGCGACCACTATGAAAGAACTTGTTGGACAAGGCAAACCCTTCTACTCTGCTGTAGACAAAGCCGCTGGATTACTGAAGCGTAAGGTTGGCACTGGCGCTGAGTTCATGCAAGAGCTCAAAGGCTTGGGTGGCATCAAGCAATCAGAGATAGAAGACCGTGGGCTGGGTGAGCTTATGGGCGCCCCCAAGATGACGCATGAACAGTTCATGGCGGCGTTAGCGGCTAAGCCTGCGCCAGCTATCCAAGAGAAGATTCTTGATGTTGGCAATACTGATGATCCTCGATGGTTGACACGGGAGGAGCGAAACAATCCTCCAGAGAATTTAACGCATCATGAAAATTACACCTTGCCCGGTGGCAAAAACTACCGCGAGATGCTAATCAAGATGCCAGAGGCAAAGAATTATCAAGAGCCAATCATGGAAATTGAGGCGATGCTTCGCAGGGTTGATCCAAATGACAAATTTCAAAAAGCAAGATTAGCTGACACATTGGCAAAACTAAAAAGTGCAAACGCCGAGCAAGGAGAACAGTTCTCTGGAGTTGGCGCTCACTTTGGTGGCGAGCCCGGCGTTCTAGCCAGCATGCGCCTCAAGGATCGCATGACCCCTGAAGGCAAAAAGCTACTGCACCTTGAAGAGCTGCAATCAGACTGGCACCAGCAGGGCCGTGACAGGGGTTACAAAGACTCAAACCCAGAAGCAAAAGCAGAACAATTAAAAGAGTTAAAACAAACTTACGACGAGTTAAATAAACGTCGTTGGGAATTGCATGAACAAGCAAAACAAGAACCTGATGCTGGTCCAAGGTTTGACAGTTTGATGGAAGAGGCAAATGGCATTACTCCAAAATTGCTTGCATTGAATACCCAAATGAATAACCTTGAACATTTTGCAAGACAACAACAAAATGCCGTTCCAAACGCCCCATTCAAAAAAAACTGGGAAGAGATGGCACTCAAGCGCCTGATCCACCACGCCGCCGAGAATGGCTACCACGGCATCGTAGTGACGCCCGGCGCGGAGCAGGCAGACCGTTATAGCTTGGCCAAGCATATTGATGACCTGCATTACTCTGGAACAAATCTTGTTGCATATGACGGAGAAGGCAACGAAGTAATTAAACGTACTGGCGTGACGCCGCAAGAGTTGCCATCATTGGTTGGAAAAGAACTTGCAGAAAAATTGATGGCGCAAGAACCAACGGGCACCCTTCGCTCCCTTCGTGGTGTTGACATGGAAGTCGGTGGTGAAGGCATGAAGGGCTTCTATGACAAGAAGGTGCCCAACATCCTAAACAGCATTGGCAAGAAGCATGGCGTGAAGACGCAATTGCATGCAATTCCTTTGCCTAAAAAAGGCCGCGAAAGAACGGACGAAGAATTTGTACAAGCTTTGCGTAATGACAATTTAGTAAATGCCAATTACTTTAACTTACCAGATGAAGTAAAAGACAAGTATTCATATCATCCAGAACATGTTGGTTTACATCACTTCCCCATCACAGAAGAAATGCGCAAAGACGTTTTGACTAACGGCCTACCTTTGCATCGAGAAGGCGGGATAATCCATAAAGCCGTAGGAGGCACAGTGCAACCATCAATCAATCAAATGCGTGCTGAGTTGGCCAAGAAGATGCCAACCAGCTTTGCTGATCTATCTTCTATCGGTGCTAATGAAGCGCCTAGCATGAACGTAAAAGTGTATGTTCCACCATCAGGCGGACAATTGCCTGTGGGTGGCGTAAGCATGGGTAATCAGCCATTGCCTATTGGCGGCATTGATATGAACCAAGGGCAAGGTGGCCAACAGTTGATGCCTGCTGGAATGGCTCAGCCCCCACAGCAAGGCCAACCTCCCCAAGCTGGTGGTATGCCCCCCCCGCTTAGTGCTGGCGCTTCTAGCCCTGCACAACAGCCTCCTAGCAACATCTTGCAGATGACGCCACAGGGTCAAGCACTGAACGCTATGACGCCTCCACAACAGCCTGCACGCATGGCTGTGGGTGGTTCTGTCCCCGCCCCATACAAGATTGGTGGAAGCGACAACATGCCCCCACCAGATGATGGGTGGAAGCCTGACAACGGCGTATCTACATTCAACATAGACAACGTACAGCAAGCGGCCAAGGGTGGTTCTATTAATCATATGAAGCGCGAACTGAAAGCCAAAGGCACTCCATGCATGACGCATGACCATGGATATGCTGATGGTGGGCGCGCAGGCAAGAAGTCCTCCAATGAGCCAAAGAGCACGGTGAAGGCGTACAAGTTGTTTCGCATGCACCCAAAGCATCCCGGCAAGCTTTTCCCCTTATTTGTAAACGCCAATGAACCCGTAGAAATGAACAAGTGGGTTGAGGCGCAAGAAGGCGAGATGGCTGGCGACAAGGTGAAGAGCAAGATTGGTCCTTTGGCGTATCGACCCGGTTGGCACGCAGGTGACCTTCCCATTGCTACCCACATCGGCGAGAAGTCAGATCCAAGTCTTACGGCACCAGACATCCGCCCTCACAACCACGTATGGGCTGAAGTAGAGATGCCTAATGATGTGGATTGGCAATCAGTGGCTAATGAGCGCGGCATGAACCCCAAGGGCAAGCTGATCGAGCGCAATGCACACATCACTGACCAAATCCCTAAGGGTGGCCATTACCGTTACAAGACTAATTCCAACATGACAGGCAACTGGCTGATTGGTGGGGCGATGAAAGTCAATCGCATATTGCATGACAAGGAAGTCAAAGCGATCAACAAGGCGGCTAAGGCTAAAGACTTGCCGCGCGCGCAGAAGCAAAACTTGGCTGACTATGGTTTTTCAGAAGGGGGTTCAACAAAAAAAGTTAAGTACACGCCCCCCGGCATGGGACGTGAAATGAATGAGCCGCAATTGCAACGTGTTGCCCCAATGTCTAAGGCAGATATTGAAAAAATTGCTTTGCGTATGGCGCCTCAAATTGCTGGTCAATACACGCCCCAATCTGAAAAGTCACAAAAACAGTTTGCCCGTGAACAAACTTTAAAGCATGACATTCAACCAACTGCAAGCCCATTAAATCCAACACAAGATGTGGACTTGTCGCAACACATGGATAAATTAATGGTCGGATTGCCCGGCGACTACACCACCACCAACCAAGAGTTGCGCAAAGTGGCAGGTAAAAAATTAAAGTATCCAGTGGTTCAACAAGGCGGATCACGTTATGGTGAAACTCATCCAAATTCAATTTGGGCTTCTCAAGAAGAGGCGGCTCAAAACTTATTGAACTTGGCCAAGGCCGCATCACGTCAATATGGAGATGCTGATGTTTTGGCTAATCACATTAAGATGGGGCCAGACTCCGCTTACTATGCAAAACATTACGTTCGCGCCATGTTGTCGGCAATTGAGTCAGCACGTTTGACTCCTCAGCAAAAAGATGAACTAACGCAAATGCTTCGAGAAAAAGAATTCGGCTATGGCTTGTTTCCTCATGCTCCGCACTTTAAAAACATTAAAGACATTTATGCAAACATAGATTTTGATCCTGACTTTCGTCGTCACGTTGGTGCTTTAATGAATCGCAAATATGCAACTGATCCATATAAGATCATTTCTGGAGCTGACATGCTACATGCAACATCAGAGCCAGAGTTGCGCAATTTGGAAACAGGTGTAACTGGACATTCAATTGGAGAGTTGCACTTTAACAAGCCATTGACAACTTCTACACATAGCACATACAGCCACGACATACCCGGTAAGTTTTTGGGTAAGCTACCTGTACCAGTTCCATACGAGCTATCGTTCCCTGATGCAGTTAGCGCATTGAGGAACAGCAAAAACCCAGAGCATAAAAAAGCTTTGTTTGGATCGCTCAAAATGTTTGGAGCGCGTCAAAAGATTGATCAACAATTGGTAGATGAAATTGGTCAGTATCGAAACATGATTAAAAAATTGACTGGAAAGAAAAAAGGCGGAGCAGTGAAGATGTCCACAAATATGGACACCATTAACTTAGAATTAAGCCGCAGAACAAAGAAAGCTAAATGATGGATGAACTAGACCCACAAATCACAGAGAACGAAGACGGCAGTGCCGCGGTAGATCTTCCTGAGATTGAGACGGAAGAACAGCCTGATGGTTCTGCAATAGTTACCATGGAAGAAGACGGCCCAGAAGTTAATCCAGACTTCTACGCCAACATGGCGGAGGACTACGACGAGTTCAAGATGATGACTTTGGCTAATCGTTATGTGGACTTGCTGAAGAAGGATAAAGACGCGCGCGAACAAAGGGATAAGCAGTACGAAGAGGGCATTCGAAGAACAGGAATGGGGAATGACGCCCCCGGCGGCGCAACGTTCATGGGCGCTTCCAAGGTCGTCCACCCTTCCATGGCAGAAGGTTGTGTTGACTTTGCCGCTCGTGCAATCAAAGAAATGTTTCCTCCTGATGGCCCCGTCCGCACCAAAATCTTAGGCAAGATGGATGACATGAAAGCTGAGAAGGCAGAGCGCAAGCGTGACTATCTCAATTGGCAGATCACCGAGCAGATCGAAGAGTTCCGCGACGAGCAAGAGCAGTTGCTCACACAGTTGCCATTAGGCGGCTCTCAGTACTTTAAGCTATGGTTTGACGAGCAAAAGAAGCGCCCATGCGTGGAGTTCTTGCCTATCGATCGCGTGATTCTGCCTTTCGCGGCTAGTAACTTCTATACCGCAGAACGTGCGGCAGAAGTGCATGAGATTACCCATTGGGAATTCAATCGTCGTGTAGCCAATGGCATGTATCGTGACATCGATATGGTCAAGGCCACGATGGAACCTGACATGACCAAGCCACAAAAGGCCAACGACAAGATTGAAGGCAAGAAGTGGGAAGACAACGAAGACGGCCTGCGCAAGGTGTATCACGTCTACACGTTCTTGGAGTTGGAGGACGACAAGTACAGTAAGGGTGAGATGGCGCCCTACATCCTAATGATTGATGAACTCGACAACGAAGTCATTGGTTTGTATAGGAATTGGGAAGAGCAAGATGAGACGATGACCAAGTTAGATTGGATCGTAGAGTTCAAGTTCATTCCTTGGAGGGGTGCATATGCGATCGGACTACCTCATCTCATTGGTGGCTTGTCTGCCGCTCTTACTGGTTCTTTGCGTGCACTTTTGGATTCGGCTCACATAAATAACGCCGCGACGATGCTCAAGCTCAAGGGCGCGAAAATGTCAGGGCAAAGCCAATCGGTGGATGTGACGCAGATTGTGGAGATTGAGGGCGCGCCGGGCGTCACTGACATTCGTCAGATCGCCATGCCCATGCCTTTCAACCCACCCAGTCAGGTTCTATTTAACCTCCTAGGATGGCTTGATAACGCGGCTAAGGGGGTAGTGACCACCAGCGAAGAAAAGATCGCTGACGTCAACGCACAGGCTCCTGTGGGCACCACGCAGGCTTTGATTGAGCAAGGCGCCGCAGTGTTCAGTGCTATCCATGCACGACTGCATGAAAGCCAAGCGCGCGTATTGAAGATTCTTTGCCGCCTTAATCGTTGGCACTTTGATGAGATGCGCAAGTCTGACGTTGTGGCGGATCTAGAGATCAACCGCGAAGACTTCTCAAAGAACACAGACGTGGTGCCAGTCTCTGACCCACACATTTTCTCTGAGACTCAGCGTATGGCTCAGATGCAGGCCGTAATTCAATTGGCCGAAAAGCATCCTGACCAATTCAACATGGCCAATGTGTTGTCACGATCGTTAAAACAGATGAAGGTACCAAACATCAATGAACTGATGAAGGACGTGCCTGCGCCTGAACAACGGACATCTGCGGATGAGAATGCGGCTATGCTGATTGGCCAACCAGCCTATGCATACATGCAACAGGACCACATTGCTCACATACAGGACCATTTGCAGTTTGGCCTAAACCCATTCTTGGGACAGTCACCATTTGCAGATCCACAGTATCTGAACCACTTGATTGAGCACATCAAGCAACACATGACTCTGTGGTACCTAAATCGCTCGAATGGTTATGTGGCCAAGGCTAACAAGGGTAAGCCTGTGGATAACTACGATGATCCAAAGATGACCGCGGTAATCGATCAGTTGTACACAACGGTTGGCGCTCATATTACGTTGGACGTGAAGGAAGTGTTCCAACAGTTTGTGCCTGCGTTCCAACAATTGATTCAACAAGCTCAACAGCGCGCCCAATCTGCCAAGCGGAATCTTCCACCAGATGCCCAAGTCGTTCACGATACAAGCATGGCAGAGACTCAACGCAAGACTCAAGCAGATCAACAGCGTGCTCAAGAAGCTCAAGCCAAGATTGCCGCTCAATCTGCTGAGCACGATAAGGAGATCGCCGCCAAAATTGCGATTGAAAACGCTAAGATCACTGGTGAGACGATTAAAGAAAACACAGCCCAACAAAACGCTTTGCAGATGCATGGCGCGGAGCAGGCTAACGATATGCAAAAGCATGCGATGACGCAGGACACAGCTCTGCAACAAGCGGCTATGCAACAACCGACGGAAACGTCACAACCTCAAGGAGCCCCAAATGGCAGTATCTGATCAAGAACAAAAGAGCATTAACGTGCCACAACATAAACGCCTAGCCCAAGGTGCACCTATCAATGGCCAGTCCATGAAAGATAGCGGCGCTAAAGCCAAAGGTGGTTTATCACAAGCCAAGAAAAAATGATCGAGGCCGTTTTACACGTTGTGAAGCTACGCCAAGGAGAGATCGCCTTATCTCTCGCGGCTGGCAACGCAATAACGTGGGAAGCGTATCAACGCATGGTTGGTGAGCATCAAGGACTTCAATTTGTCCTTGACTCCATTAACCGAATGTTAGACGAAGACAGAAATCAAGAATAAGTCCCCCTAAAGGACTGAGGCCGCGCTGAAAAGCGCTTAAATGTTGCATCTGAAACTATGGTGCTTTTTAGGAGTTAGTATGAGTGAGAAAGAAAAGATCCCAACGATCGAAGGAAGCACGCAAGTGTCCGATCCTCAAGAGTTGGCATGGGCATTCCCCGAAGTAAATGCTGGACAAGCACCTCTTGGAGGGCGCGTAATCATCCAATTACGACGCATCAAAAAGAAGGCAGGCATGATCATCATTGTTGATGAAACCAAAGAAAACGAAAAGTGGAACAACATGATCGGTAAGGTCGTGGCACTTGGGCCTTTGGCGTACAAAAATCGTGACACGATGGAGTCTTGGCCAGAGGGGAGTTGGGCACAAGTTGGAGATTATGTTCGCGTACCTCGTTGGGGTGGCGATCGTTGGGAGCGCAATGATCCCAATGCAGACTCCAAAGATGATCCAGTGCTATTTATGACGATAAACGACCACGAAGTGATTGCAAAGATCACTGACGATCCTTTGTCGTTCAAAGCCTATGTTTAAAGGGACAAAAACATGAGTACAGACACCAAAGAACAGTTGGAATTGAACATTGAAGAGGCAAAAGACGGCTCAGCAGTCGTTGATTTTCCCGACAACATGATCGATAACGACGATCAAGACGAAAAAAACAATCCTCCTATTCAAAAAGCAGAGGGTGGTGACGTTGATGTCGATGATGAAGACCATCCTGATGACAATCAAGAGCTAAGAGAGGCCAAACGCGCGGCTCGTAAGGCTAGAAGGCTCATGCGAAGGGCTTCAAGAGAAGAAAAAGACGTCCGCCTACAGCAATTACAGCGTGAAAATGAAGAATTTAAGCGCCGTTTATCTAATGTGGAGCGTGAAACCAAGCAAAGTCAGATTTCACGCATAGAAAAGAACATTGAGGACAGCCAAGTACGCTTGGAATACGCCAAGATGAAGCTCAAAGAAGCCGCGGAGAACAATGACGGCGATGCGATGGTCGAAGCACAAACTTTGTGGCGTGATGCTGAGAATCAGATTGCACAACTGCAAGGTATTAAGAATCGTGCTTCACAAGAGACGCAAGAACACCCTCGTCAAGAGTTGCCTGATCCAACAATACAGCGTAATGCCGCTGATTGGATGAAGCGTAATTCTTGGTATAACCCAGAGGCAAATGACAGTGATAGTAGAGTAGCAAAAAAGGTAGATGAGTTGCTAGTTACCGAAGGTTGGGATCCATCTGATCCTGATTATTGGGAAGAGCTCGATAGCCGCTTGCAAAAATCTTTACCACACCGTTACAATCAGAACACAAACGATAATTCTGTCGTTAGGAAACCGAGGAACGTAGTGGGAAGTTCTGGTCGTGAAGCTTCAGCCGCATTTGGGGGTAACAACCGCTCTCAGTTCATGCTTTCGCCTGAAAGGGTTAAAGCCATGAAGGAGATTGGTGCATGGGACAACCCAGAGCGCAAGAAGAAAATGATCGCCGAATTCATCAAGTTCGATCGCTTGAACCGCAACTAATACATGGGAGTACAAAAATGACAGAATCACGTTTAAAAAAATCTTTGAAGGCTGGTGGACGCCACGATCGTGCAAACGAGGAAGCTACACGTTCAGCCCCCGAAGAAAAGTTCATTTCTACGCAGGAACGTCGCAAGATGTGGGACGAGGAATGGACGCAATCAGCATTGCCAAAACTACCCAACATGGATGGGTGGCACCTTTGCTGGCTTTCAACAACCAATAGCTACGATTCAATCGATAAGCGGATTCGCAATGGGTACGTGCCAGTTAAATCTGAAGAGTTGCCCGGCTATGAAGACTATCGCGTGAAATCTGGAGAGCAAATTGGGCATATAGCGTGTAACGAAATGTTACTGTTTAAATTGCCAATGGATATCTATCAAGATCTCATGACTTATCACCATCACGATAAGCCAAGGGAAGAGGCGGACAAAGTCCGTGTTCAACTTGAAAGTCTCCAAGGACAACGCGATAGTAATGGCAAGTCACTCGTGAACGTTGAAGGTGAAGGTCTTGGCTCTTTTGATCAGCAACCAAGCAAAGTCCCAGTATTCGCTGGGTAATCTTTAACTAAGGAGTTTTTATGAGTTCAACCTCTGCTCCGTTTGGCTTGCGCCCTGCGTTCCACCCTTCTGGTCTGGATCGCGCACAGGCGTTAGCTGGCGGTATCGTATCTGGCTATAGCACAGATATCTATAAAGGCGCCCCAATTCGCTACAACAGCACTGCTGGCACTTCGGTGGCCGCAGGAACCATTACTAACGCCGCCGCTGGCGCTGTTTGGACTGGTGCTTTTGCTGGCGTTGAGTG
>Ga0209085_1002311_pt1 | contig 10891 bp, 13 predicted proteins | sample C_131016_EF_Meta_FD_187310 | JGI IMG/M metagenome (GOLD analysis project Ga0209085, IMG submission 187310) | Freshwater microbial communities from Lake Croche, Canada to study carbon cycling - C_131016_EF_MetaG (SPAdes) (version 2) | ecosystem: Environmental > Aquatic > Freshwater > Lake...
TCTTGATTTTCCATTGTATAACTTACAAAAATTTTATCTCCAATATGGTTGATTGTGTTAATATCATATTTAGCCTTAATTTTTTCATAATCATCAAGTTTATCAATTAAACATACTTTATTATTAAACAATCCTTGAATAACTTTACCAGATAAGGAATTCATTAATAACTTGAGAGTTGAGCGTAGTGCAGGGTTGTATTTATCATCATCTACCGAGTCTAATAAATCTTGGTCATTCTTGGCTTTCATTAGTTCAGCTATAAATTCAAACATTTCAGTGGATTTAATTTTCTCAGTAAAATAAAAACTATTTCGTGTTGTTTCTTTTCCATCTTCTTCAATAACTGTAATTGAATTTTTAATATTACATACAACACCAATATTTTCATATTTCTTAAGTAATTCAATTGTAATATTACTAATTAAATAATTCTCTAATATAGCCTCACTTCCCCATAAGTTTTCTGTTCCTGTTTTCTCTGCGTATATATTAGGTAGATTATTGGCTTTTAATGCCCGTTGGTCAATATCACAATACCAGAAACCTAATTTTTCACTAGGTTTATAATATTTATCAGCATTTTTAATATCTCCGCACGGATAATAACAATTAAATACTGCCATTACGAAAGGGTATAAACTACATACATCTAAACTTGCTATTTTTTCAAATAGTTCAATTGTGCCATTAAATGTATCACATCGTCCTGCGATTTTATATTTCTGTAAATCCTCATATTGATTAATATCTAACTTAGGTAGATTCATTTTCTTTTCGATAATATGTAAATCCATTCGTTTCTTTATGATTGAACCTATTGTAGTATATTTTGTAAATTCTTCTTTGTGAAGAAAGTCATATCCTTTAATACTTACTAAAGAGTTGTAATATTTATAGAATAAAACTGCTAAACTTAATACGTCATTGTTATTATAACTTTCTAATTTTTCGCTTTCTCTCATCATAGAAATAAATTTTTCCTTACCTATAACGCGTTTTTGCATATCAGTGATGGAAGAATCTTCAATAGCATCATCAATACATTTATTATATTTCATCTGTATTTCATTATGGTCTATTTCCTGTTTAGAAAATTCTGCAGGAACTTTAAAGCCATTACAATTATCTTTCAAACTGCCTACTAAGTGCTTGTGTATATCATACATTGAATGTCTTCCGTTAAATTTAAAATTAAGTAATTGATTACCATTATATTGAACATCATTAGCGTTGAAATGAATGGCGTTATTATTATTATTTTGCATTTTATATTCTACAATTCCACGAAATAGAATAAAGTTGTCGAAATTAGCACCATTAAATGATACGAATTTTAAAAGTCTGTTTTTCTGAAATTCAATAATCCATTCTATAAACTTCTTATTACAATCAAATCCAACATAATTAAAAATTCTTTCCGGGTTTCTTAAAGTTTGTTCTTCTATAGTCTCACGAACAACCCCCTGCATAAATTCTCGTTGTTGTTTCCCTTCTGTTGTTTCATTTTCAGGTTTAGTTTCACATCCTGCTAAGGTTTCCATTTCCCTATGAGACATATAAAACCAAGAAAGACTATACGGTTCCATACAATTACTGCAATCCCAATCAACAACGGTTTCATAATCGAAAAAAACATATGTTAAATCCATTTCTTGCTTTGCGTGTTCTGTATCAAATTTATAAACAATTTTAGCATCATATAGTAGAGTGTATTTATCTTCAATCTTCTTAAATAACTGACCAGTTGAACTAATACATAAATCATCCACTATTTCAATAACATTATTAGGTATAATATCAACGTGTTTATCAACAGGACAATATAGTAAGGTATAATTATATGTTTCTTCACTACAGAATAATGTTGTGATTTTAAACTGTGATTGGTTAATCGGGTATAAACATGTGTAATTCTTACCAATTCTAGCACTAAATGATTGGTTATTCTTCTTAATACTATCCATATCTATTTTGCGAATAATATTAGAAATGACTTTTACCTTGAGTTTATTATCTTGTATAAATTTTATCATTGCTTCATATGTATTAATTACTAAACCTGAACCTGAAGGAATATCCATATGTTCTAGACAGTTCATAAAACATTCATCCTTCTTACCGCCATTATTTACATCTAATACCTTAAAAACATTTTTAATCGCTTCTGATTGAACAGCACGTAAGCGTGAAAAGTATATTACAATCTTGCTAAAATCAGCATTGTATTCATTAGTATCTATAGGGTCGCTACCCACATCACCAGAAGCACCTGAAACAATATCATTATAACGAGCAATAAAGTTTTGATAATTATCGAAATTGGAACCATCAATACTACGCCATATAGCACGATTACGTGGTGCAGTCCAGTGTAATTGAACTGATTGCATAACCCAGAAATTAGAATTAACATTATCGATTTGAGTCTTAACAAAGTTATAAAACTCTTGTGTAGTTGTAATTCCAGTAGTAAATAGTTCGATATACATAAAGTTGCTAAACATATCCCCGATTCTAGAACCTGTTAGATGCTCGGCTACATAGTTCTCTCTATAAATCTTATTACGTTGTCTAATAATTTCATTACGCTGTTGGGTAAGCAAAGCAATAGATTCATTAGACTTGTTAATCGCTTCCTTAATTCGCTTGCGTGTGCTTGAGTAATTATCTAAATAGTTACCTGTTATGGGATTAAATATAGTTGAATTTCTTGCTGTTCTATTCATATCAATATTGCCAGGCATTTGATAGAACTTGGGAACCTTGGGTATCTTAGGTAGAGTCTTAGCAACAGGTCGTAGCGAATTTAGAATGGATTGCTCTTCATTAGAAATATTATTTAGTCTGTTAGCCATTTTAAAGTTTATTAAGTTTTTAAAATCGTAATTTAAATTTGCTAGTTGTAATTTAGTTATATATTTATTCTTTAAATAGAAAATTATTTCATATATTTAAATTATAATTAATTAATTTATTTAAAAAAGGAATTAAAAAATGTAAAAATTGAGCGATTGTTTAATAATCACGATAGATGTAATATCTAGAAAAATAAATTTAATTAATTATTTCTATTTCTTCTATAATTATTTTGCGTTCAGCATTTTGTTTTTGCTTGGCTTTTTCTCTATATCTCTTCATATATTCCTTCTTATCTTGTTTAAATTCTTCATATTTTCCTTCTTCCTTAATCTTGTTTATTCGTTTTTGCATATATTCGGCGTTTCGCTTGTTAAATGCTTCTATATCTTTATCTTTTAATCTATCAATATAAGCCTTTGATGCTTTTCTTGTATAAATAGGTGTCTTATATTGTTTATCTGCATTCACTTGAGTATTTTCCATTTTATTAGAATTCTAAATTTGTCTTTAGTATATATATATATTTAAATTTCATTTTTAAATCAATTAATTAATTATTATATATATACATTATAATATATTTTAAATGATTGATAGCCTTGCCATTGCTGGATTATCATCTGGCATTGTTGCAGTTTTAATAGCAATATTTACGCATTTGAAGCATTCTGAGTGTTGTGGTTTAAAATTAGATACATACACTCCAAATGAATTACAACCACAAATAGTAATATCACAACCAACAACACCGCATAATACACCACAAATAACAGCAAAATCTCAAGAAACTAATTTATAAAGTAATTTACTAGAACACCTCTAGCAATCCCAACGGGTATTATTTCGCCCATATATGTATCATTATAAATATATATTATTTTATCTCGCTTTGCCCCAGCATTATATTTAATTTCTTTAATCTTTAAATTTATAGCGTATTCATCAAATAGTGATTGTAAATATGCTGTATTTTCTAAGGGGTCGGGGAAAAATGGTAGAAATAATTCTATAGAATGTATTTGCATATTGTATATTATATCTATATTATATATATATTTTTATTACAAAATTTAATCGCTATTTAATAACTTTAAATTTCTGTATCTTTGTTTGGCATATTCCAGTATCTTTTCTCTATTATCATAATATCGTTGTTTGTTATATTGAATAATTTTAGTTTTATATGCTTGATAATATTCTTCTTTTGTTCTGTTAGGGATATATAAATTAACACAGTTATTATTAGTTTCAATATAGAATCTTTCCCTATCTAATAATTGATTATTTGTTTCATATTGGATTTCTTCAATAAGTATTATATTACAATCTTCATATTTTACTATTTCAAAAGATGATACATTTCTTCGTTTCCCATTTAAGAATACTTTATAACTTGATTTATGTATAGAAAGTCTCTGTTCTAATGGTAGGCAAGTTGAACCGATATAAATTTTATCTGTCTTACTACTTGTAATTTTGTAAATTTTCCCATTCTGTAAAGGCATTGTATTTGTTATTATTATTATATATTTTTATTACACAGATTAAAACGCAATTTTATCCTCTTTCCCAGAATCTAGTTTCCATAGTAGTAGGGCTAAAGAAATCAGTAATTAGACCTTTGACAATAGCAACATCAATTTCTTTACAACTAAATAAATCAAAATACATTTCCCTATTATCGCAGAAATGACAACAACAATTGCTAGTCGTTATGAGTTGCGAATACGTCCACCCCTTTAAATGGTCTTTTCCAAAATATTCTAGTTGGCATTCTCCGTGCTTTTCCATTTTGACTGCTTTAATTAATACTTCGCCGAATATCTTTATAATGTGCGGGTCTGCTACGTTTTCGTTGCACCCTTTGGCATCAATTGAAACGTGGTATCCCCAAGGCATATTTATTTATTATTATAATATAGAGATTTAAAAATGGAAAAAGCAAAACAATTAGAAGAATATATTGATAGTGTTATTAAACGTCTTAATGATATTAAAATAAACTTAGATAAAGAAATAAAAGGCGAATACTTCGGTCTGGCTTGCCTTGCTTGGTCTATGGAAGTATATACTATTAGGGATTATCGACGCAAAAAGAAAAACGGGGAGAATAGCGATAGTGAAAATGAATTATCATAAAGGAAGGGGCACGGGGAAACCTTGGTTTCTTCGACATTAGGCAGTATTTTGCAATTGCAATACTTCCACACTAACATAATCATTTACATCAGTTGAAATAGTGCCAGCAGATACAGTAGCCTGTATTTTGAATGATAATACATATAAATCAGGGTCTACAACCCAATTAAAGTTAATAGGATAAGCATGATGCCCATTTCTAGAAAAGGATTGTACAAATGATTGTAAAAGATTTTCATTTACTCCATCTATTTGTATTAAATCAAAAGTAATATTTGGATTACCATTGGAAATAGTGAAATTGAATAGGCATTTGAATAGAGTTCTCAATTGTGGTATTATGTTATTTTGGTTTAATCTTTCAAATAAATTTATTGTTATTAGATTCTGTTTTGATGTTTGAATGTTATTATAAAACATTATGTTTCTATAGGCTGAGAAGCCTCCAGCGGGTGCCCAGGTCAAACCCTGTATTCCGTTGGATTGCAACACATTGCCAACTCCACCATTGTCTCCTCCATAAGAACCATCAGAATAACTAGGATTATTAGCACCTATAATCAATCTTCCATAATCATCTATAAAATGTGCTTTAGAACCGTTATTATATGTTAAGAAAATATTACTTACTTGTGCAGGGTCGCCTTGTCCTCCTGCATTAGGCGTAAATATTAAATTACTAGATTGGCTAGTAAGACTAACACCATTTGGCATAGTTGCAAATTGCCCATAAGCAATAGTGCTTCCACTAGAATTGATGCCAAAGTCGGCATAATATGAATAATCATCCCCTAAATCATTTTGAACTAGAATATGCGCGCTGGCACCATCATTTGCATTTTTATTTTGAACTATTATTCCGCTACAATATGTAGCATCATTAAAACCACATTCAATACCTATAGGACTTGCTGATGTGTATGATAAATTTTCATTAACTGTAATTACTCCTTTATTTGCTTTGTGTGTAAAATCGCTGGCACCTGTGGCACCTGTTCCATTACTTAATAAAACATATTTATCTGTAATATTAAATTCAAATGAACCAGTGGCACCAGTATCCCCGGTCATTCCAGTGGCACCAGTATCCCCGGTCATTCCAGTATAACCAGTAGCCCCGGTCATACCTGTATCACCAGTAGCACCTGTCATACCATCAGCACCAGTAGCCCCGGTCATACCATCAGCACCAGTAGCCCCGGTCATACCAGTAGCACCAGTAGCACCTGTCATACCTGTATCACCAGTAGCCCCGGTCATACCAATATCACCTGTCATACCTGTATCACCAGTAGCACCAGTAGCCCCGGTCATACCATCAGCACCAGTAGCACCTGTAGCACCATCAGCACCAGTAGCACCAAACGACCCAGTAGCACCAGTAGCACCAGTAGCACCAGTTGCACCACCTCCAATAATAGATACTTGCCCCAAATAAAGCCCGTCTGTTCTATCACTAATTCCATAAAAACCGTTAAAAGACATTTTATTTATATATTACAATATAATAAGAATAAAATTTTAAAAAAGGCTTATGCATATAAAATTTGGTGATTCTTTAGTTTTTTATGAAAATTGTGAATATTCAATGCAATATTTAAAATCAATATTTGCAAAGGATAATAAATTAAAAAAAAGAACAATTAATAACTATGTTTCTAGAATTAATAGACTTGCAATATTGGCTACCAATCAAACATATAGATATACCAATGATTATTTTTTACAATCTAGGGAAAGTATATTAATAAAATTAGAACATAGTGATTTAAAAAATAAAAAAATGTATTTAAATGCTGTGGAAAAATTTAACACCAACAAACACTAGCAGTTATGGTTGTTGCCTCACTAGAAGCCAATTTTAAATATTTAAATGGTAATGTTAAAGCAAATCCAAAATCACTATCTTCTAGAATATTATAAGTGTATTGAGTATAATAAAAATTATTATCCCCAGAACTTAATAGAATAGTTAATGTTGTAGCATTACTCGAATGTCCGTAAATACTTACTGATTGATTATTAAGAACTTTCGCATTAGCATAATTTGTTGAAACATCACCGGCACCAACTACTGCATTATCCCAAATTGGCGTGGAAAATTTAGTTAATTGTGTATTGACATCCCACGTGCCGTATTGAGAAACAGGCAAAAATGCATTAGTGATATTTACATCTGCACCAGTCCCTCCAGGTTTATATGATACATTAGATTTATATATAGTTTGAACCGTTAAATTATCTATATTTGTTGTTGCTGTTAATGTTAATTTGAAATATTTACATTGAGGGGTTAGTTTGTAATTAAAAAATGGTTCGGCGTCATAGGTGAATGTTTGAGTAGATGATGATATTGTTGTTATTTTATCAACTGAAAAATCAAATTGAATAGAGTAATTTCCCTCTGCATTAACAGATACATCAATCTCGCAAAAATCAACTATATTATCATATTCACCTATTAATACAAAGCCATCACTCACATTTTGCAGTGGTAGAGCATTTACCAAGGAAACCGACATAGCGAACTAATTAATTATAAGATTATTATATAATAGAGATATATTTTTCTGGATTTACAAACAATTATCTAAGTATAATATAATATATATAACAAAGGAAGGGGCACGGAAAAGCCAAAGGCTTTAGGGATTAAATTAACAAAGTTAATTTTCGGGAAAACCTTGGTTTCTTCGAATGGATAAAGTAATTAAATCAGTATATGCAAATGACTTATCAGGCAATGATGTATCATATATTACACGCGGAAAAGCAAAAATAGTTTTATATAAGGATTTATTAAATGCCACTAATATTTTGGATGTTATTGGAAAAACTAATCAATGTATATTGTTATTTCCTACTGAAATGGATGATAATAACGGGCATTGGGTTGCTATATTATATCATCCAAAAATTAATACAATAGAACATAGTGATTCTTACGGATTAGATGCAACACAGGAAATAGGCTATTCAACTAATCCATATGTTAAGGAAAAATTACTCAATAAACTATATTTGCAAGCACAGAAAGATGGTTATAAAATCGTTTATAATACATTTAGATTTCAAAAATTAAAAACAGGCTACAATCAATGCGGGAGATTTGCTAGTATTCGATGCAGATTTCATTATTTATATATGGATGAATACGCAAAATTATTAATGGGGCAAAAAGAGAGTCCAGATTGGCTTATTACTTGCCTAACATTTATTTCTTTGAAGGAAGATGAAAAAGAAGAGCAGGATATACTTCAAATTTTTTCTAAGTAGCAGACAATTATCTAAGTATAATATAAATGCAAAAGATATATTTATATGAATCTGATAAACCTACTAAGAAATTCTATATCCAATATATTAATCCAAAAACTGGACGAGAAAAGAAAACCTATTTCGGTCAGGCTGGCGCAAATGATTACACAATTACAAAAGACGATGAAGCCAAAGCCCGATACCTTAAAAGACATAGAGGAATGGGAGAAGATTATACGAACATATATACGCCCGGTGCGTTAAGTAAATTCTTATTATGGAATCAGAAAACACTAAATAAAAGCATTAAGGATACTAATGAACGATTTGGTGTTAAGATAATTAAAAAATTCTAACAATATAGTAATATAATATACAAAAAAGGAAGGGGCACGGGGAAACCTTGGTTTCTTCGAATATAATAAAATGGCAAACGCTAAACCGAGTGCTTATCGCTCGATGCTATTAGCAAAATTAGGATTATCAAAACCAACAAATAAAGATAATAAAGGTGCATTGCTTAGATGGACTAAGGAAAACTGGGTGAATCTCAACGCCTTGAAAGATATGGGTATATATATTCCATGTGGTAAAAAATACAAAGGGCAAACAGAGCCTACAGTTTGCAGACCTAAAAAGAAAGTAGGCAATAAAACACCATCACCACTAGCAGATGATTTAACAAAAAGACAAATAGAAAAAGCAATAGAGATAAAGAAAAAGGGGAAACGTATAAATTGGAAGGATTTATAGAACTTTAACTTCTTGTTCGCCAATAATACAACTAGGGAAAGAACGTTTAACAACAGCCCATCGACTTCGTTGCCCTAATTCCTTTAGATAATTAACATCATCTTTACCAAATCCATAATATCGCTTAACAAGATTTGTTATTGCTGAAAAATTACTTCTTGGGAAAACGCATACTTCATCACTTTCATTCAGTAATACTTTACTCTCTGCACCCATAAGAATCCCGTGGGCTATACATACTGTGGCTATATTTTCGTGTCTTCCTACTTGTAGGCATTCATCACGAAATCTAAATACGGCTTCTTTCAATGCTTTATTTGTAATACTTTCAATATCATCAAAGCAAACCATACTATTTTTAAATTCTTTAATACTCATAGGGTCTGTTATAACAGATTCATCTAATTTAACGTATATAGGCTTTGCCTTTTCAAATGCTTCATCTTCTGTAAGTGCAGAAACAACAAATATATCATTCTTTTTATATTTTTTCTTATACTCCATCATTAACCGACCTAAGAAGGTAGATTTTCCAACATTACTCGGGCCAAATATAGCGAAGCGGAAAGACTCAGCAATCGGTATAGGTTGCACAGTTCCCTGTTCTTTTGGTATCTGAATATACTTACGTAATAAATCCTCTAATAATAATTGTGCTTGTTTATATGCTTCGTGCATATTAGCATTCCTTGGCATTATATCCGGCTTTGATTCTCTTATTGCCTTCTTTAATAATATCATATTAACAGCATTTATATTTCTTAAATTTGTGTAGAATGATTTAGGCAAAACCTGGTCTCTTACTGGAGAATCTATATCGCTTTTCTCATTATCAATATCAGTTACATAAACTGTCTTTACTACTTTATTACCTTTTTGAATCTCAGCAATTGGCGTTCCTCTGCGAAAACTTAACATTTTCAGGATTTAGTAAATCCCGAGCGCAAAACTATCTAATTTCTATTACTACTAATATACAATAATATTTTTATTCGTGATAAAATGTTTTTGAATTATTATGTTATAATATATTAAGATAAATATAATGCCTTATAAAATAAAAAAGGTTCGCGGTAGCGATTTATACTACGTTATCAATACAGAAACTGGTCATCGCCATTCAATGGAGCCATTAACTAAGGAAATGGCAAAGAAGCAACTACGTGCAATTTATGCTAATTACAAGGGTGCTGGAGGGGCTGAAGCCCTCGCAAAAGGCGGGGGATTACGCGCAGAAGGTGAAGAGAAAGCAGGCTCAGTATGCCCTATGTGTAAGGCTGGAATGTGTTCCAAATGTAAGGATAATAATGGAGTATGTTCTGAGTGTAATAATGGTGAGCAGTGCCAGGATTGTATTGAAGGTGGAGGAATAATGGATTTTTTGAAATCTATCCCTGGTCGTTTATCTGGTTTTGTTAGTGGTAAGCGTTATGACTATCAACCAAATGACAGAAAATTAATGGCTGAAATAGGTAATCAAATCGTTAATGGTATTTGTGTTTATCGTGTTCCATTAGATAAAAATCTTAATAAGGCAGTAAATGCGATTTCATTAGGCAAATTTCAGGATTTTAAAAAGAAAAATAACTATGATGATATGTTTCATTTATATGCTGTGGCAATACTTGCAAACGGTGAATCAGTTAAATTCGAAAAGAATGAAGTTATTAATCTAGATAAGGTTAATCCTGCATTATTACCACAAGGACAATATAAATTAGATGTTAATATAAATAATGGGGAACCAAAAGTATCATTCAAACAAATGTTGGATAAAACACAGGCGCAAATGGGTAATGATAGATACTGGAATTATGACCCATTAAAGAATAACTGTCAAAATTTCATCTATGGTGTTATGTTGGCTAATAATTGGATT
>Ga0209085_1002313_pt1 | contig 10887 bp, 8 predicted proteins | sample C_131016_EF_Meta_FD_187310 | JGI IMG/M metagenome (GOLD analysis project Ga0209085, IMG submission 187310) | Freshwater microbial communities from Lake Croche, Canada to study carbon cycling - C_131016_EF_MetaG (SPAdes) (version 2) | ecosystem: Environmental > Aquatic > Freshwater > Lake | place...
ACTGGTGTCATTAAAAATATTTTTGAAGATTTTGGTAAAGGGGTTGAAAATCTCTTTTCAGAAGACGGTGCATTAGGTAAGCTGTATAAATTTATCAGCGATACTTTTGGTAAAGGGGTTGAAAATCTCTTTTCAGAAGACGGTGCTATAGGCAGGCTTACTGGTGTCATTAAAAATATTTTTGAAGATTTTGGTAAAGGGGTTGAAAATCTCTTTTCAGAAGACGGTGCATTAGGTAAGCTGTATAAATTTATCAGCGATACTTTTGGTAAAGGGGTTGAAAATCTCTTTTCAGAAGACGGTGCATTAGGTAAGCTGTATAAATTTATCAGCGATACTTTTGGTAATATAGGATCAAGTATAGAGAAATTACTATCACCTGATGGTGCAATAGGAAAGACTGTTAGCTTCATTTCAGATATGTTTACCAGTGACGGTATTTTTGGTAAACTTTTTTCAGCTTTTTTAAAGCTCGGACCACTAATGGATGGTTTTATAAATTTTCTCGACAAAGCGATAAATCTTATGCTTAAAATACCAGGACTCGGTACTATTGGTAAAATTGCTAAATTCGCGGGAAGTGAAGTAGGGATGGTAGCTACAAAAACAATAGGAAACGTCAAGGATTCATATCAATATCTCAAAGAACAGAAAGATCTTTCTACTGGTGAAAAGGTAGGAGCAGGAGCTGCAGCTTTAGCAGGCACAGGTGCTGATATAGTGCAAGATGTAACGAAATTACCTTTTCAACTTTGGAATCTTATTAAAGGTAAAGATATTAATAAGAATGTATTTCAGGAGCAAGTTTTAAATAAGTCGCAAATAGCGGGTTACGGTAAGGGTACAGATCAATTTCTCCGTAAATCCGCAGTAAACGCAATTCGTGAATCAAGAGGTGGTAAGATAGAAGATTTACTCGTAGGCTTAGGTCTCAAAAAATCACAATCTGAAAAAACAGCAGATGAAATGGAGCAACGGTTAAAAAGTAGACAAAACTCGATACAACCTACAATACAGGGTGATACAGGAGATAATATCAAACCACAAGACAGCACATCGCTACCTATACAACCAGCAGATACACAAGCAGTACCTCCTGATTTTAAGGCATCACAAGATAGTTTATCTTCTGATGAGCAAAAGGAATTACTTAAAGCACAACTTGAGCAAGCTAAAAAGAGTTTTGATCAACTAGGTAAGCAATTTCAGCTTATGTATGATTCAAATAAGAAACAAGATGAATTATTGAAAGCTTTTAGAGAATTTAAAGCTGGTGGTAACGTTAATATCAACGCTGTCAGTAGCCCAACGTCGTTCATATCAAACCCTACTACAAGTACAGGATTTCGCGGAAGTTTACTGGGACAGTAATTGTTAATTAAATACTTTTATGGGTAACTTTTTATGGAGCTTTACAAATGGTAATAATAACCAGGGCCTCGGCTATATAGGATCTGGTACTACATTACTACCAGGCATAGTTCCAGCGGGACTTTTTTCTCTTAATTCTATACTTGCTAATGGATCTAATTATAATACCCCCCATACAATCGATGTAGTTAAGGATTTTTATTGGACATATTCAAAACCAGGTGATATAAGCAGATCTGAAGTACCATATATTCTTTTAACCGAACGAAAATTAAAGAGTAATGCATTGATAGCTCAATTGAAATATTCCTACGGTAGAGCGTATAGTAGCGGTACTGAGACATTAAACAACTTATTAGGAACGACTGGTACACTTGGAACAGCTATCGGTAACGATATTAATGGCGCTTCACCTTCACTAGCACAACTTATTAAATCTTCTATTACAGCCACCGCAAACGGGATAGGTCTTGCAGCACAAGGTACAGCAAATTTGCTTGGAGGAGCCGGTACCGCTATAGCAAATGCTATTCCACGGACTACAAAAGAGATTAGTAAGTACGGTGCTGCTGTTGTTGATGCTGCAATAAACGCTACATCAGATAATAATACAACAGTTAATAGTAGTCCATATCTTGAACCATACAGAGATTTGTACATAACAGACGTTACAGGGTGGAAATATAAATTACCTTATTTTGATAACAATCAAGCTAATCAAGGTAATAGTTTTTCCGAAAACGGTAAAGTCGGTGGATTAGGTGAATTATTTGGTATTGCACCAGCTGTTGCTGAATTCGGTACAGCAGCTGCTGAAATCGTCTCGTCGATCAATTCACCGACAGAAATTACATATATTGAACGTACTAAATTTTATAATTATCCGACAGAAGGTGAAGATATTAATATAGAATTTCCCTTAATTAATACCGGAGAAGTTACTTATGACGATGTTGTTAGAAATTGGCAATTTTTATTTTTATTAGTTTATCAAAATAGACCGGCAAAAACATCGAGAAACACAGTAGATCAACCTGTAATTTATCAAGCTGAGATACCCGGTATTAAATTTTTTCCATTTTGTTATATGACTTCTATTAATATAGAATTTGTTGGTTCAAGACGTGAGATGTCTCTTAGTATACCATCAGGAATAACATCTAATACAAGTAACGGTACTGCAGGTGATACTGTATCTAATCAAGTACAATTTTCTAATGTTAATGCTATTATTCCAGACGCATATAGGGTTAGATTATCGTTAAAGAGCATGACTGCTAATTCTAGAAACTTTATGCAGCATATGGTATCTACACATAATTTAATTGAAACAGGTACCGTAGGCGGTTAAACACATTATACTTACATTCTTAGAATATAAGAGTAAATATATTATATGGTTACCGGGCAGTACCAAAAACAAATTTCAGCTTTACCTACCTTAAATAGCTATCGGTATGAAAACATTTTAAAGATGTATCAAACCGATAAAGGTAATCAATATTATTATAATTTACTACAATCTATTTTTTTACCAGATAATTTAGACAAACGTGCACTTACTAATATGGTTATTCGTGCAAATCAACCATGGACTACTGTAAGTTTTAACGCATATGGTACTATCGAGCTTTGGTGGTTAATTTTATTAACAAATAAAATTTATAATCCTTTTGAAACACCAAAACCTAATACAGTAATAAAAATTATTAGACCAGAATATATACCAGATATTCTTAAAGAGATATCAGCAAGATTGCAATAGCTATGGAAGACGTCATACAAGATCCATACTCGCATAAAATAAATAACAATTATTACTTTTTTAAAGTAACACTTGTGAGTATTGCTGGTGATCAATCTAGGGCACAGGACATCAAGCCTTCTGCTATTAAATCATTTGTTATTAATGATAATTTTACAAATTTTTATCAAAATGGATATATTGTTATTAATAACTCCTACGATGCTCTAGAGCGCGATACATATCAATATGATGATGTAAACTACTATAATAATGCTGGTAATGTAACTAGTAATCAAGATGCAGGATTTGTATTTCGAGGTGATGCAAGAGATATTTTACATGTAGAAATTATGCCTAGATTAGATGATACAGGTACTGATATCACAGGATCAAAGTTAGCACAGGGATTTTTTAGAATGAGTTATGATTTTGCAATTTATAATTCCGAAGAAATACCAGGTGATTCACCAGAAAGAAAATTTAAAAAATTATATTTTTGGGATTTATATTACCAGTTATTAACCGAAAAAAATACTTTCTTTTCAACAGCATTACTACCCGGTGTTTCTGGAACTACAACAAACCTTGATGATAAAAACCGTGCTGTTAGCACAGGAGTTGCAATTAAAGAATTATTAAAAGCAGCGTTCCCCGACAACGATGGTTACCCTATCTATTTTTCTGAAAATTCTGCAGGTATAAATATTACAAATTATACACAAGATCAAATTGATAATGCTAATATTGATTGGGACATAGGTGGTACGAATATTTTCTTTTCATCACCTGCTAACTATAAGGCAATAGACAGTTTAAATTATCTTCTATCTCGTCATGTATCAAATGCAGCAAGCAATTTTGATCAGTGTTTTTTACGACTTGATAGATATCCTAGACAATTTAAACTGAATAGTCTTGAGCAATATTTTAAACAAGCTTATAATCCTTCAAACGACACTACAGGTAATTATTATCTCGAGACATTAAGATTAGGTGGACTTACTGATGCAGATGGTAAGAGTAAGACGGATAATTATTTTACACCTAAAGATGGTCTATATTTTGAACGCATAGGTACAATAAAGAGTTTCTCTTTTGATAATATGCCCGGTGTCTATTCTCAGCAAAAAATCAATACTCGCGCCGTACACAGCTACGATTATGAAAATAAGCTCTTTAATATTGAATTAGTAAGAAATGGTGTTGAGCAGGCTATGAAGACATTTCAAGCCAATTATGTTAATCAACTCAATAGTGGTGGAGCTGAACCGTCATTTCCTAATTTTGCCCCCGGTCAATTAAGATATAGTAATAAGAATATTCATCATGAATTTTCTGTTGTTAGTCAAGATTCCGATCAACGTCTTGCTTTTGGAAGAAATAAATTTTTATACGCTAGTGTTTTTAGCAATAATTTAATAACATTTAGATTACCTGGATCTACCCATCGTCAGGCAGGGTTTTTTATTGGTATTGATCGTGATGGTGCTATACCGGCTAGTAAATTTGATAATAAATTATTAGGTATATATCTTATTATACAAGCTAATCATATCTTCAGCGGTGGTGAATACTACAATGACCTCCATTGTATTAAAACATATAATTTCAGGCAATTAGATAATACATATAACGATGCAGATAATAAAGGCCTGATCTCTTACGGACCATAAAAAATGCGACAACCCGATACAAACGAAATTACAATAGCACCTAGTCTTACAGATATCGATTTAATCAATCGAATGTCGGGATTAGGTGCTACGGTTACATCTAGTACAAGTGCTGGTGATATATCTACATTATTAGGTAATACGTCTGTACCGCCAATAAGCGGACTCATACCAGGCGGGGATGTAAATGCATTTACAACATTACGTCAAGTTTTTCCTAAAGAGGTTATTTCGGATACTGAAATACAAGCTGCTATTGAATATAGAAATGCTTTTAAACAAGGCGATATAATATTAGCTTATAACAACTTTATTGTCAATTTAAAAGATAGATTTACACATCCCGATTTTTCTATTGAAAATATTTTGTATTGGTTTAACAAATACAAATACAGTCATAAAGAATTTATAAGTTATCTCTCTAATAAGTCATTCAATCAACACACCGTTCTTGTTAATCAATTACCTGGAGCTGCAAAATTTACACAAGATGTCTATAATAACTCTACATATTCAACAGAAGATTATTTTTCCAATATAAGTGATAGTATTGGTACAATTGTTAATACAAAATATATACAACTTGATTCTACACAACCTATTTTTGATATGGGTCAAACTGTCTATGGTGTACCCATTACTTTTTCTGCTTCTCTTGAAAATAAAATAAGTGCTACTACAAGAAACGTTACATATGCGTTGAGTAAAAATACAACTGCTTTAATGAGACGTAATCTTTTAGGTGTCAGTATTACCAACACTATAACAAAATCAAATTATTCAGCTGATGCCAGTACACCTCATGGGTTGAATCTAATCAATGATTTACCTACATTTATTTATTTAAATTCTTCACTACACTCTCTTAAAGAGGCGCTTTTAAAAAACTATAAACAAGCTAAACTAACAGGTATTATAAACTACCTAAATAACATTGGAAACAGCACTGGTATAAATTTAAGAGATATATTCCCTGTTCAAGCTAGTGATCAGGATTTTAACGTTATGTCGCCTGCAGCAGGATCCGCAGCCGCACAGGCTGTTATTGATCAAGAAGTTGCTGATGCTGCAGCTGAACAAGCGCTCTTTGCTCAAGCAGCTTCAATTGATATTAATTCGACAACCGCTCTATCACAAGCTGGTGCAGCAGGCTTAGGTGAATACGACGTCAATGCACCTTCTTCAGCTCAAATTGCAGCTGCTAATAGCGCAGCTCAACAACGTAATGCAGACTTTCTTGCAGCACATCCTGATCTTGCAATTTCTGTTAATCAAAGCGGTGTCATGGATGAAACTTCATTTAAATCATCAGTTGTCACATTCATCCAAGGTGACGGTACAAACCCATCACCACTTCTCAGTATACCTGCTAATGAAGCTAATGCTAAATACGGAATCACAAATCCATCAGATCCTAATCAATGGGCTGATTTCTTCTGGAGAACGGCAAATTATGAAAATGATTATAAGGTATATCAAAATGCACAAGGTGTTTATGATGGTTATCTAGCGGATGGCGGTGGTTCATATGGTTGGGGATCTGTTAGCCCTACTCACGCTCGAGCTGCAGGCCTACAAGGTTCAAACCAGGATCTATTTAATCAACTGCAAAATCCTGTTACAAATATGATTGTAACAGTATCAGAAACAGAGCGAGAAATAACAAAAGCTGGCGGTCAGATGGACGGACTGTGGGCAAGGAACGGCGGTCAGTTTGCTGGTCTTACAATGACTAAACTATCAAATGGCGTAGGACCGTCAAGAATAAACAAACAATCATAATCATATGGCTGATAACTTTCCTACAACTTTAGATCCGACATACGGTCAGTTTAAGTATTCCTATGCACCATCTCCTGCTGCTTCTTTATTAACTATACCAACTAATGCACCAGCTAATGTATTTACCAGTACATCCGTTCAATTATCACAAAATCTAATTTCTGGTACAATACCCAATCCATCTAGTCAACCAACAACTGTTGATCAGACAATAGCAACTAACCCCTCGACACAACCGTCACAAACTGGTTCAGATGCCCTACAAGCAAAAGCCACCAGTCCTTATAGTAATAAACAATTTATAGCACCATTTAGATTTGCTATAAACGTAGAAGGTACCATGGTTGTGGTTGATAATTCTGGTAAAAGAATTAATACAAATCCAAAACAACCATATAGAGCAATAGTATCCCTATCAGCAAGTAATTTACCTTCTTCTATTATACATGATCCTTTCTTACTATCCAATCAACATATAACCAAAAGTGTTAACCCGAGAAACGGTGCAATATTGTTAATATACCACAAGGAACATTAGGATCCGCTACACAAAGCACTGCAGCTCAAATATTTAACACAGGAGCCGGTGGTATATTTCAAAACACATCTAATCGCTTTTTACAATTTACACAATCCTCTCCGCAATCTCTCCTTCAATCAGGGTCTAATTTACTTAGCAATTTACAGAACACATTAAAGACAACTGGTAATATTCTTACTATTGGAGGTAATACTCTCAATACAGGACAAATTGTTGGCGGTGCGTTAAATATAGCAAATACCATAACAGGTAACCCCGCAGCTGCGATTAATCAACAAGTAACTCAATACATAGCAAAGGTACCAGGACTGACATTAGGTCTTAATGCTTTAGGACAAATACCAGGTGGATCAAGTATAACACAAGCATTGAATAACCCTGTAGGTGCTGCAGGTAGTTTACTTGCCTTTGCTGCATCAAAAGCAGTCGATATTCAAGCCACCCTACCTTCATTAACCGTACAAGCGCAAGGTGAAATAAGCATCGGTGTTCAAGGTGTAACAGGTTTAGCTAATACACTCGGTAATGCTTACGGATTAGCACAAGACATTTTCCACAATGGACCACCTACCAGTATTCAAGGTATATTTGCCCTTGAACAACGTATAAAAGCACTTGTCTGTCAATTTGAAGCCGAACTTCAGTTACTCATAACATTTATAAATCAATTTGATCAATTACAGGCTATATTTAACGGATTCACAGCTACTATTAAAACACTTGATGCTAAAGGTCTACTCAAAAAGCTTAAGAAATTAATTGAAGATGAAATTAAAAATATCTTAAAGCAATTTAATATTCAGGAAATTCTTAGACAGATTAGAGAAGCCCTTATTAAGGCTCTTAATGACTTACTCGCTTTACTTTTTGACTGTAATTACGGTTCTTCAAGCTCCACAGACAGCTCAGGTACAACAGCTACTGCAGGCGGTGCTGGTAAAGATGCAGAATCAACACCTACAAGTCCTGAAACAGCAGCTACATTTGATAGTAGCCTTACAACAGCCAACCCTTATCAGACAGCTTCAACTATAGGAACATACGGTGTAATGAATCAGGAAAACCCGATCGTAATGGATACAAGTTATGTATCTCTTTACAATTCTATGCAGCAATACGGAGGAACACCTACACCACCACCACAACCCACTACCGGGCAATTAACTATAGGAGGAGGCACAGGCGCGTTTAATAATATAACACCACCACAAGTACCTACATCTGTTGTACCTCTTTCACAACCTCAGAACAATACAGGCACTGGAGTAAATACAAGCACTACAATAACATATAATGCAAAGCCATAAAATAACTGTATAGTTAATCTAGTTTTTTATTTTCTATAATTTCTGCCTCTACAGGCTTTGTTCTATCTAATAAGGCTTTAAAAGCTTCCTCTCGGGTTAATAATACTTTAACGTTATTATCAATTTCTTGCATTTGTCGCTTAGCATCTAATTCCATTGTTTTCAATTTTACTGATGTATCGGATTTTTTATTTTGAAGATTAATTTTATTGAGGTTATCTATAGCAGATGATGTTGCGTTAATAAGATCTGCAAAAGCAGATATATCTTCACTATTTGGTGCCGATACAATAAAGTCACGCATATTTTGAACCATTTCTAAAGCATCCTCTACAAGATATCCGCTTTTATGAATTACAAAATCTTCTAAATCTTCTCTCTTAAGAGGCTCTTTCTCTTCTCTAGCTTTTTTTGCAACACCATCTGTATCCTTAAGTTGATCTACCAAAGAACCTACTATATTTTTTATTTCATCTTCCATGAATACTCAAATACTTATGATTGAGTTGATTTCTTTTCAAGAGTTATTATTATAGGTATATGTCAGAAATTGATCCAAATCTCATTTATATGCCAATCTTAAAATTTGAAAAGACACATGATCTTGCTAAGCTACCAACCAAAAACCACGAATCAGATACTGGTTATGATGTATATAGTATCGAAGACAAAATAATTCCTGCTAGAGGTAGTGCTGTTGTAGGTGTAGGTTTAAAGTTTGCTTCTATTCCTGATGGTTATTGGGTTAAGGTTGAAGCACGTAGTGGACTAGGTTTTAAGAGCGGCATTCAACCACATCCTGGTATTATTGATAATGCCTACCGCGGTGATGCAGGTATTAAACTTTACAATTTTACAGATGTTGATTACCAGGTAAAGGTTGGTGATCGTATAGCGCAATTTGCTATTTATATGAATATTCATATGGCAGTTGATTGGGGTAAGGTTGAAACTACAGATAGAGGTGAAAAGGGATTTGGGAGCTCAGGCAAATAATGTCTTACGATTTTCAAAGCCTCTGGGTGGAGCGGTATAGACCTAAAACTTTATCTGATTTTATTTGTACAGAAGAAGTAAAGAATTTTATTATAAGCTTTAAACAGAAAGAAGAAATACCAAATTTACTTTTTATAGGAAACCCGGGTATTGGTAAGTCTTCGCTAGCAAAAATCATTGTTAATGATGTTTTAGGTTGTCAATATCTCTATATTAATGCTTCTGATGAGAACGGTATTGATACAATAAGAACTAAGGTTACTCATTTTGCACAAACTAAAAGTATTGACGGTAAGATTAAAGTAATTATTCTTGATGAGTTCTGTGGGGTCTCGCTCGAAGGTCAGCGCGCTTTGAGAAATACTATGGAGGAATATGCTGGTATTACAAGATTTATTTTAACAGCTAATTACAAATACAAAGTCATACCCGCTATTCAGAGTAGATGTCAAGGTATTGATCTTACACCTCCTCAAGACTTAGTTATAAGAAAGTGTGCAAGTATTCTTAAGCAAGAAAGAGTTGCTGTTGATGATAGTCAAAAAGTATCGTTAGTTAAACTTATAAAGTCGCTTTATCCAGATCTTAGAAAGTGTATTAATGAACTACAGAAGTGTTCTACCTCTGGTAAGCTGGTATTATCTGCTATTGACAACAACGAAGTGCTTTCTTTGATTTATACTGAAGTAAAAAATAAAAATATCGAGGTTATACGTAAGGCTATTATTGAATCTGAACAGACGTTTAATGCTGATTACATCAATCTTCTTAGACAGCTCTTTAACTATATAGATAGTAACGAAACAAATACAGAACTTAAGAAGATGTACTTACTAACAGTAGCTGAATATCTGTATAGAGGTCAGTTTGTCCCTGATCAAGAAATTAATTGCTATGCCTGTCTTTTATCCCTAGCCGATATTAAGCTTTAAGGAAGATAATTTGCTGTATAAGAAGCAGGGTCATTATGACCTTTAGCAGGTGAAGATGGAATCACAACGTTAACATTATTTAATGAACGATCACCAGCTTCCATTTTACCATGCACGTCAGAACGACGTGTACCGGGTTTAGGTGAATAAAAAGGAACTTCTTCACCTTCTTCATCCTTAACCTCTTTAGGTTTGATATTAATTTTTTCTTTTCTTTTAAATTTATCAGGAACAGGTGTAAGATTAGGATAGACATCGATTCTCGCGAGCATATCCGGGTGAACAAGAACACCAGCTTCTTCAAAACGACCTGGAGCAATTTCACGACAAACTTCAATCATAACACCAGCTCCGGTATCATCTGTATTACCAGCACCCATAACAGCAGGGAAGGTATTTGTAATGTTCTTAACCCTCAGTGCACATCCATCATTAATAAGATCTTTAACAAACTTTACAATTTCATCAGACGATTTTTTAATAAAGTCATGCTTTAGGGCATTATCCTTAAATTTAACAATATCGCTAACTTCAAAGC
>Ga0209085_1002317_pt1 | contig 10877 bp, 11 predicted proteins | sample C_131016_EF_Meta_FD_187310 | JGI IMG/M metagenome (GOLD analysis project Ga0209085, IMG submission 187310) | Freshwater microbial communities from Lake Croche, Canada to study carbon cycling - C_131016_EF_MetaG (SPAdes) (version 2) | ecosystem: Environmental > Aquatic > Freshwater > Lake...
GGGATGGATTTGCAGCTGGGCTGAGGCGCCCGCTCCCTAATGCCCGGCATTCTCGCCGGAGAAATCCGGCACTTCGAGGCCGGAGGCGGTGATCTGCGCCGCCAGCGATGCCTTCAGCCGCTCCAGCCCCGCCGCGGTGCTGGCCTCGGCGCGGGCCACCAGCACCGCCTGGGTGTTGGAGGCGCGCAGCAGCCACCAGCCATCCTCGGTCAGCACCCGCACGCCATCGACGGCCTGCACCTTGGCCCCTTCGGCGGCGAGGCGGGCCTGCACCTCGCGCACCACCTCGAATTTGCGGTCCTCGGCGCAGTTGAAGCGCAGTTCGGGCGTGTTCAGCACCTGGGGCAGGGCACGGCGCATATCGGCCAGTGATTCGCTGGCGCGGCCGAGGATGCCCAAGAGCCGCACGGCGGAATAGGGCGCGTCATCAAAGCCATACCATTTATCGGCGAAGAAGGTGTGGCCCGACATCTCGCCCGCCAGCGGGCTGCCGGTCTCGGCCATTTTCTGCTTGATCAGCGAATGGCCGGTCTTCCACATCAGCGGCACGCCGCCGGCCTTCGCCACCTCATCGAACAGCACCTGGCTGGCCTTCACATCGGCGATGATGGTGGCTCCCGGGTGGCGCTTCAGCACGTCGCGCGCCAGCACCACCAGCAATTGGTCACCGAAGAGCATATGCCCCTCGCCATCGACCACGCCGATACGGTCCGCATCGCCATCGAAGGCAATGCCCAGATCGGCGCCGAGTTCGGCCACTTTGGCGATGATCTGCTCGAGGTTCTTCAGCACCGTGGGGTCGGGATGGTGGTTGGGGAAGGTGCCGTCGATCTCGCCATTGATCACGGTGTGCTCGCCCGGCAGGTGCTTCACCAGCATTTCGGTGATGGCGCCGCCCGAGCCATTGCCCGGATCCCACACCACCTTGAGGCCGCGCGCACCGTCATAATCCTGCACCATGCGGGCGACGTAATCGGCCGCCACATCCACGCTTTTCTGGCTGCCCTGGGCCTCGGGCACCACATCGCCGCTGGCGGCCATGGCGCCGAGGCCCAGAATATCCTTGCCGAAGAAGGGCTTCTTGCCGAGCATCGACTTGAAGCCATTATAGTTCGGCGGGTTGTGGCTGCCGGTGACCATCACCGCGCCATCGGTCGACAGCGCATAGGCCGCGTAATACAGCATGGGCGTGGGGCAAAGGCCGACGCGCAGCACCGCCATGCCGCTGGCCATCAGGCCGCGCACCAGCGCCTCTTCCAGCATGGGCGAGGAGAGCCGGCCATCATAGCCCACCGCCACCTTGGTTCCACCGGCACGCGCCACCACGCTGCCGAAGCAGCGGCCAATGGCGAAAGCGTCCTCGGCGCCCAGGCTTTCGCCGATAATGCCGCGGATATCGTATTCGCGCAGCGAGGTGGCATGGAATTGGTGGTGGAAAGCGGCCATCAAGGCCTCCCTATGCTGGAATAGGCGAAGCCCGCGGCACGCATCGCTGCGGGATCATAGACATTGCGGAAATCGAGCAGCGCATCGCCGCGCATCACCGCGCGCAGCTTCTCGGGCGAGAGGGCGCGGAACTCGTTCCATTCGGTCAATAGCACCACCGCATCGGCATCCGCCGCGGCGGCCAGGGCGGTGGCGGCATAGGTGATGCCAGCGGGCAGCATGGGCTTCGCCTGCTCCATCCCCTCGGGGTCATAGGCGTGCAGTTCGGCGCCGGCGGCGGCGAGTTCGGGCAGCACCACCAGGGCGGGGGCATCGCGCATATCATCGGTTTCGGGCTTGAAGGTCAGGCCGAGGATGGCGATGCGCTTGCCCGCGACATCGCCACCCAGCGCTGCGATCACCCGGCGCGCCATGGCGTGTTTGCGGTCCTCATTGACGGCGATGGTGGCCTCCACTAGCCGCAGCGGCGCACCCAGATCCTGGGCGGTCCTGGCGAAGGCGAGGGTATCCTTGGGGAAGCAGGAGCCGCCATAGCCAGGGCCAGGATGGAGGAATTTCCGCCCGATCCGGCCATCAAGCCCGATGCCGCGCGCCACATCATGCACATCCGCACCCGCACGCTCGCACAGATCCGCCACCTCATTGATGAAGCTGACCTTCATCGCGAGGAAGGAATTGGCGGCGTATTTGATGATCTCCGCCGTCTCCAGCGAGGTGGCGACGATCGGCGTCTCGATGAGATAGAGCGGCCGGTAGAGCCGCTTGAGGGTGGCCAGCGCGCGCTCGCCCGATTCACCAGGCTCGATGCCGATCACCACGCGGTCGGGCCGCATGAAATCGGTGATGGCAGCACCTTCGCGCAGAAATTCCGGGTTGGAGGCCACCGAGATATCGGGGCGGATGGCGCGCACCAGGGCGGCGATCTTGGCGCCGGTGCCAACCGGGACGGTGGATTTCGTCACCAGCGTCAGCGGGCCCTGGGCGGCGCGGGCCACCTGTTCGGCGGCGGCGAAGACATAGGAAAGGTCTGCATGGCCATCGCCCCGGCGGGACGGCGTGCCGACGGCAAGGAAGACGGCATCCGCCCCCGCCATCGCCTCTTCCAGCGTGTCACAGAAATGCAGGCGGCCATCGCGGGCATTATCGGCCACGAGGCGGTCCAGCCCGGGCTCATAGATCGGAATCCGGCCCTCGCGCAGGGCGGTGATCTTGCTGGCATCGCTGTCCAGCAGCCACACATCCACGCCGAATTCGGCAAAGCAAGCCGCGGAGACAAGGCCGACATAGCCGGCACCAACAATGGCGATATGCATGGTCTACGCCCCTCGCCGTCGCCGGCTCAGCTGTAGGTTTTGAGGAATTCACGCACCTGGGCGGCCATTTCCGGCCGCTTCAGGGCGAAGGCGATCTGCGCTTCCAGGAAGCCGATCTTGTCGCCGCAATCAAAGCGGCGGCCCTCGTAACGCACGCCATGGAAGGGCTGATGGCCGATCAGCTTGGCCATGCCATCGGTCAATTGGATCTCGCCGCCCGCGCCTTTTTCCATCTTGGCGAGATGGGTGATCACCTCGGGCATCAGCACATAGCGACCGATGATGGTGAGGTTGGAGGGCGCTTCCTCGATCGGCGGCTTCTCGACCAGGCCCTTCACGCTGACCAGGCGGCCCATATCCTTCTCGATATCGATCACGCCGTATTTATTCACCCGCTCCATCGGCACTTCCTCGACGGCGACGACATTGCCGCCGGTCTCACGATAGGCCGCGGCCAATTGCGCGGTGCAGGAGGTGTCGCATTGCATCAGGTCATCGGGCAGCAGGATGGCGAAGGGTTCGTCGGCGATGAAGCTGCGGGCGCACCAGATGGCGTGGCCCAGCCCCAGCGGCACCTGCTGGCGCACCGTCATGATGGAGCCCGGCTCCTGTTGCTGGGCGCGCAATTCGGCCAATTCGCGGGCCTTGCCGCGCATGTCCAGGGTGCGTTCCAGCTCATAGGCGACATCGAAATGCTCGACGATGGCGGTCTTGCCGCGGCCGGTGATGAAGCAGAATTGCTCAATCCCCGCGGCGCGGGCCTCATCCACCGCGTATTGGATCAGCGGGCGGTCGACCACCGGCAGCATTTCCTTGGCGGTCGCCTTGGTGGCGGGCAGGAAGCGCGTGCCAAGGCCTGCAACAGGAAGGACGGCCTTTCTCAGCGGCTTCAGCATTATGCACTCTCCTATTGCTGGGCATATGTGCCATGGCAGGCTGTGGGTTGTCACTGGTTCTGCATAACGGCGAATGAAGACCGATTTGTGTCAGCCTGCGGGACCACTCAATCGCCGAGCAGAAAATCCCGCGCCGCGTTCAGCCGGGCGGCCAGCGCACCATCGCCGCCGGCATCGGGATGCGCCTGCCGCATGGCCCGGCGATGGGCGGCGCGGATATCCACCGCCGAGGCACCCTCCACCAGCCCGAGCAATTCCAGCGCCGCCGCCCTGTCCATGGGCTGCGCCGGCTGCCGCCAATCCGGCGCCACCCGGTCCAGCCAGGCCTCCATAAGGGGTACGCTCTCCGCATCCTCGGCCTGGCAATCGGCTAGCAATTCGAGCAGCTGGGCCAGGGCCAGCCCGGCCAGCGACTGGCCGGTGAAGGCGCCGCGCTTCACCAGCCCGCGCATCTCACCACTGGCAAGGTCGAGCCGCATCTCCAGCGTGGCGGTGTCCACCGCCGTCTCGCCCTCCGCGGCGCCGCGGGAGAAGACCTGCTTGGCCTGCCAGCCCTTATACCAGCGCCACAGCGCCGGGCCGAACAGCACCGCGGGCGTGAAGGCCAGATTGCCCCGGCCTGAGAGCACCAGCAACGCCACCACCAGCAGCCCCAGCGCGGCGCTGCCCACCACCAGCGCCTGCCGGGCCTGGCCCGGCGTGGCATAGGCGAAGGCGCGCAGCATGGCATAGAGGAACAGCAGCCCGCCAAAGCCCACCACCAGCCAGACCATCAGCGCGCGGGCCCGGGCAGTTGCACCAGCATTCGCCGGGCGGCCTGGCCCGGCAGCGCTGCCAATTGCTGGCGTCCGCCGGCGGCGAAAACCGCCACGGCGCGCAGCAGCTCCCGCAGCGCCTCGGCGCTGGCCGCATCAAAGGGCGCGAAGGCGCCGCCGGACACCCGGGCGATCTGCCGGAAGCCATCGGCGCTTTTCGGCTCGCCCCCCTCATGGAAGGCGAAGATGGGGGTGCCATGCAGGCCCATTTGGCCGGCAGCGTGACAGATCGGGTCCAGCGCCTCCTCCAGCGCATCGCCCACCAGCACGCAGGCATGCACGCGCGCGCGGCGTGTCTCGTCCAGCGCATGGCTCAGGGCACGGAAAATCTGGGTCTGCCCGCCCAGGCATTGCACGCCGGCCATGCGGCGGGTGAGCTCCGTCGCGTCGGTCAGGAAGGGGGTGGCGGCGAATTCCATATGGCCGCGCCAATAGGCCAACTGAATGGCGAGGCCACCCACGTCGCGCGTTGCCTGGAACATATCGGCCATCAGATGGCAGGCCATGTCCCAGCTGGGCTGGCGGCTGGCGGTGGCGTCCATGAGGAACAGCAGCCGCCCGGGCGGCCCACCCGCCGGCTTCACCGGCAGGCTATTCACCCGGGCCAGGAAGGCGGCCACGGCGGCGCTGGCAGCGGGTTTGGCAGGGACCTGGCTCATCAGACGCAGATGGTCATGCGGCCAGGGCTTCGCCAGGGTTGGTCGGCCGGCGGAGTTGCATTACGCTTTCCGTACAATTCTTGGAGCTAGCACCCATGCGCCTCTTTGTCCTGCTAGCATTGTTTTGCGTGACCATACCGGTCCGGGCTCAGGACCACCCGGCCATCGGCCAGCTGCGCGCCCTGCTGGGCGATGGTGCCAGCCTGGAGTTTGCCCGGTCCACGCCGCTGCCCGGCCCTGGCGAGGGCGTGACGCTGCACGAGGTGGTGATCACCAATGCGGGAAACCGCGACACCATCGCCACGCTCAGCCTCCGCGGCCTGCGCGCCAATGGGGTGGAAAACCTTGTCGCACGCGATGTTGTCACCCACTCAGCCGAAGGGGATCTGCGCGTTGGGCAGATCACCCTGACTGGTCTGGTGGCCTATCGCCGCACCGATGGCACCGACCAGCAGCCTGATGACGTGAAGCTGCGTGAGTTGCTGGTGGAGGATATCACCATCCCCGGCCGCCCGGCCATTGCCATCGGTCGGGTATCCCTGAACGCCTATGGGCTGGGCCAGATGAGCAGGGGCGAAGTCTCCGATATCGCCGTCACCAATATTCCAGACAGCCCCTTTGATGGGGTGAGTATCGGCCGCCTGAACATCGCGGGGATCAATCTGGCGGGGCTGGCCAGCGACGCGGTGGCGCAACGCGCACCCGGGCAACAGGGGACGGGAAGGCCCAGCCTGAGCCTGAACAACCTGACACTGCGCGGCGGTGGTGAGGTGCTGGCGGCCTTGGCCGATCTCAGCATTGAGGGTCAGATCAATGATCAGGGCTCGGGCGAGGGCAGCGTGACCCTGCGCGGCCTCACGGCAGAGCCAACGGCGATCAGCGCCCCCTTCCTGGCAATGCTGGGGCTGGAGCGGCTGAATGCTGGGCTGACCCTCCAGGGCAGCTATGACGCAGCAAGCGGCCGGCTGGTGGTGCCGGCCTTTTCGTTGGACGTGGGTGGGGTGGCTGCGCTGACCCTGGGCCTGACCCTGGATGGTTTGACGGCCGAAGCCGCCCAGGCGCAGGACGCCAATGGTTTGCGCTTGGCCGATGCCAGGCTGCGACTGGCCGATCAATCGCTCTATCGCCGCGCTCTGCAGGCCCTGGCGCGTGAGCAGGGCGGCGATGCCCGGGCGGTGCGTGAACAGCATGCCCAGATCGTCGCAGGCATGCTCACCAGCGCGCGGCCTGAGCCGGCCATGGTAGCGCTGCGCGAGGTGCTGCAGCGTTTCATCCGCGGCGAGATCAATGTGGTGGAGTTGCAGGCCAAGCCCGCGGCGCCCGTGGTGTTGATGGGGCTGGCGGCGGCGGCGGCGCAGGGGCCTGCTGGCATTATACGCCAGCTTGGCCTGTCTGCGCGGGGCGAGAGGCGACCTTAAGGCTGCCCTTGGACCCTAGGCGGTGTGGACACTTATCTTAGCCAGAGGATTGTGGCGGCGAGAGTGACGACGGCGAGGTAGTTGCGCGCGGTCTTCTCGAAACGGGTGGCTACGCGGCGGAACTGCTTGAGCTTGCTGAAGCAGCACTCGATCAGGTGGCGCTGGGCGTAGAGATGTTTGTCGAGCGGGTATTTCCTAGCGCGAGACGGGTTGTTGGGAATGACGGCCACAGCGCCCTTGGCGGCGATGGCCTGCCGTAGCGGATCAGCATCGTAGGCGGCATCAGCCATGACGACCTCGGCAGGTAGACCTTCGATCAGACCGTAAGCCTGCGGGCAGTCGCCGCGTTGGCCGCCGGTCAGGGCGAACCGCACGGGAACACCCAAACCCCGGACAGCCAAGTGGATCTTGGTGCTCAGGCCACCGCGGGAGCGGCCAAGGGCCTGATCTTCAGGCCCCCCTTTTTGGCCCCCGCTGCGTGCTGGTGGGCGCGGATGATGGTGCTGTCGACGATCAGGTATTCGAAGTCGGGATCATCCGACATCGCCTCGAAGATGCGCCGCCACACGCCCTTCTCACTCCATCGACTGAAGCGGCGGAACACGCTGTTCCAATCGCCGAACACCTCGGGAAGGTCACGCCACGGCGAACCCGTGCGCACGATCCACAACACGCCCTCGACGAACATTCGGTTGTCGCGGCCAGTTGAGCCCTTCTGGTCAGGGCGCCCGATGATCAGCGGCGCCATCCGCTCCCACGCCGCGTCGCTCAGCACCAAACGATCCAACACGCCCAAGGTCACCTCCCGAAAGGTAGCCTTGAATCACATCAAGTCAGATCCGGGAATCCCAAGAGTCCACACCACCTAGAGCATCATCCGTTCAAACGGAAAGGTTTGAGCGGATTAAGATGCTCTACAAAAAGAAAACTAGAGCCTAGGCCGTGAGCCATGGCGAGCGGAATAGGCTCTAGTATGGCTGCCGTGGCAGCGCCGCATTCATGGCTTCAGCAGCCGTTCCACCGCACGCGCCAGTGACAGCCGCCAATCCGCCGGCTGCACGCCATGCAGTGCGGTGATGCGGCCGCATTCCAGCCGGCTATCGGCCGGCCGGCGGGCCGGGGTGGGGTATTCCGCCGTCGTGATGGGGTGCACAAGCGGCGCCTTGCGGCCATGCCGCGCGGCCTCGGCAAAGATCGCCTCGGCAAAGCCGTGCCAGGTCGTGGCCGGGGCGCCGGTGAGGTGGAACAGGCCAGTGCCATCGCCAGCCACCACCCGTGGCGCCATGGTGATGATGGCCGCCGCCAGATCATCGGCGAAGGTGGGCGCGCCCTGCTGGTCGGCCACCACGCGCAGCTCGTCGCGCGTTTCGCCCAAGCGCAGCATGGTTTTGAGGAAGTTATGGCCAGTCGCGCTGCACACCCAGGCGGTGCGAATGATGGCATGGCGCGGATTGGCCGCCGCCACCGCCTGCTCGCCCGCCAGCTTGGTGGCGCCATAGACGCCCAGCGGTGCGGGCGCGTCATGCTCGCGCCAGGGGCCCTGGCTGCCATCGAAGACATAATCGGTCGAGATATGGATGATCGCCGCCCCGGCGCGTGCCGCTGCTTCGGCCAGCAGCCCGGGGCCGGTGGCGTTGATGGCATGGGCGAGTTCGACATTGTTCTCGGCCGCATCCACCGCGGTATAGGCAGCGGCGTTGATCACCAATTCGGGCTGCGTCGCGGCCACGGCGGCGGCGATGGAGGCAGCATCGGTCAGGTCAAGCTCCGGCGCTTCCATCACATGGTGCGGCCAGGATGTGGCGGGCAGCGCCTCGGCCAAAGCGGTGCCAAGCTGGCCGGTGCGGCCGACCACCAGGATGCGCGGCATGGCGCTACCAGGCCTCCGGCAGCGCAGCATCGGCCAGCATGGGTGCTGCGCGGTCCTTGTCGGAGAGCAGCGCCTCGCCGGGGGGCACCGGCCAGGGGATGCCAATGGCGGGATCATCGAAGCGGATGGCGGAATCGGTGGCCGGGTCGTAGGGCGCATCCACCTTGTAGAGCACCTCGGTATCCTCGGTGAGGGTGCAGAGGCCATGGGCGAAGCCGCGCGGTATCCACAGCTGCAGCCCGTTCTCGGCCGAGAGTTCGACGGCGACAAACGTGCCGAAGCTGGGCGAGCCCGGGCGAATATCGACAGCGACATCGAAAATGGCACCGCGCGTGCAGCGCACCAGCTTGCCCTGGGCGGTGGGCGGGCGCTGGAAATGCAGGCCGCGCACCGTGCCCTTCAGCCGCGAGAGGGAGTGGTTATCTTGCACAAAACTGGTGGTGATGCCGATCTCGGCATGGCTGGACGCTTTCCAGACCTCGCTGAAGAAGCCCCGGGCATCGGTGAAGCGGCGTGGCTCGATCAGCACCGGGCCTGCGATGTCGAAGCGGGTGAGGTTCATGCGTGCTGCCCATCGGCCAGTTCGAGCAGGTAGCGGCCATAGGCGGTCTTGGTCGTGCCGCGGGCGCGCAGGGCATCGGCGTCGAGAAAACCGCGGCGAAAGGCGATCTCCTCCGGGCAGCCGACCTGCAGGCCCTGGCGGTGCTGCACGGTCTGCACGAAGGTGCCGGCCTCCAGCAGGCTGTCCGGCGTGCCGGCATCCAGCCAGGCGGTGCCGCGGCCCAGGCGTTCGGCCCGCAGCGCGCCCAGTTGCATGTAGAGGATGTTGAGATCGGTGATTTCCAGCTCGCCCCGCGCCGAAGGCTTCAGGCTTGCCGCTAGCTCCGTCACGCGTTTGTCATAGAAATACAGCCCGATCACCGCCCAATTGGATTTCGGTTGGAGCGGCTTTTCCTCCAGCGAGAGCACCCGGCCCTGATCATCGAATTCGGCCACGCCATAGCGCTCCGGATCGGCCACGCGATAGCCGAAAACCGTGGCCTCGCCCTGTTCGGCACGCCGGGCGCAGGCCTGGAACTGTTCGGACAGACCTTCGCCGTAAACAATATTATCGCCTAACGCCAGGGCACAGGGCTCGCCCGCGATCCATTCGGCGCCGATCTGGAAGGCCTGGGCAATGCCGTCGGGCGAGGGCTGCTCGGCATAGGTGATGCGCACGCCATAGGCCGAACCATCGCCCAAAAGCCGCTGAAAGCCCGGCAGGTCATGCGGTGTGGAGATGAGCATGATGTCGCGGATGCCGGCCAGCATGAGGGTGCCGAGCGGGAAATAGATCATCGGTTTGTCATAGACCGGCAGCAACTGCTTGGAGCAGGCCAGGGTCATGGGATGGAGGCGGGTGCCTGATCCGCCAGCGAGAAGAATACCCTTCAAGTCACGCTATCCTTATGCAGCCTTGCAGCACCTCAGCGATGCCACAGGCGGGTTAACCCAAGCCTAGCATTTGAGATAGATGCCTCATCAATAAAACAGCGCCCGGTCCACCGCCTCGCCAAATCTTTCGACAATCATGCCAATCTCCTTGGCGGTGGCATTATAGGGGGGGGCGAGCAGCACATGGTCACCCCGGCGGCCATCAATGGTGCCGCCCATCGGGTAGCAGGCCAAGCCCAGCGCATAGGCCTCGGCGCCGATCCTGGCATGGAGCTTTTTCGCCGGGTCGAAGACGGATTTGCTGGCGCGGTCCTCCACCAATTCGATCGCCCAGAACAGGCCGCGGCCGCGGATATCGCCGACATGGCGGTGATTGCCCAGGCGTTCGGTCAATTGCGCCTCCAGCAAACGCCCCATCGCCTGGACATTGTCGATGAGCCTCTCGTCCTGGATCACCTCCTGCACCGCCAGCGCCGCCGCGCAGGCCATGGGGTGGGCCTGATAGGTATGGCCATGCATGAAACCGCCCGAGCCATTGCGGATCGGGTCCAGCACCCGGTCATTGACCAGAATGCCGCCAATGGGCTGATAGCCACCGCCCAGCCCCTTGGCGATGACCTGGATATCGGGGGCGACGCCCTCGGCCTCCCAGGCATGCAGGCTGCCGCAGCGGCCCATGCCGGACATCACCTCATCGAGGATCAGCAGCGCGCCATGCCGGTCACACACCGCCTTCATGGCCTGAAAATAGCCGGGGAGGGCGGCGACGCAGCCCAAGGTCGCGCCCACCACCGTCTCGGCCACGAAACCGGCGACGGTGTTGGGCCCCAGCCGGACAAACTCGGCTTCCAGCTCATCGGCCAGGCGCTGGACATAGCCAGCATCACTCTCGCCCGACATTTGGTCGCGATAGGCGTAGCAGGGCGAGACATGGCTGAAGGCGTCGGTCAGGATGGGCGCATAGGGCGCGCGGCGCATGGCATTGCCGCCCATGGCCAGGGCGCCGAGGGTATTGCCGTGATAGCT